>Ga0209591_10000413_pt1 | contig 55392 bp, 50 predicted proteins | sample MAT01_FD_187207 | JGI IMG/M metagenome (GOLD analysis project Ga0209591, IMG submission 187207) | Freshwater microbial communities from Lake Fryxell liftoff mats and glacier meltwater in Antarctica - MAT-01 (SPAdes) (version 2) | ecosystem: Environmental > Aquatic > Freshwater > Ice > Liftoff...
GAATAGGCCTGTGGCCGCGGTGCCGCAAGCGCTATTTGGTTCAGCGGGCGATTGCCGCCAGCAGCGCCTCGGCGCGCAGTCGTACCTCGGCAGGCATCTCGATCGTGCGGCCCCACTCACGGCTGGTCTCACCGGGCCACTTGTGGGTTGCATCCAGCCCCATCTTGCCGCCCAGCCCACTGACGGGCGAGGCGAAGTCCAGGTAGTCGATGGGCGTGTTTTCGACCAGCGTGGTGTCGCGAACGGGGTCGACGCGCGTGGTGATGGCCCACACCACTTCTTTCCAGTCACGGATGTCGATGTCGTCGTCGGTGACGACGATGAACTTCGTGTACATGAACTGCCGCAGGAAGCTCCACAGCCCGAACATCACGCGTTTGGCATGGCCCGGGTAGGCCTTCTTGATCGAGATCACCGCCATCCGGTAGCTGCACCCTTCGGGCGGCAGATAGAAGTCCGCGATCTCGGGAAACTGCTTCTGCAGGATCGGCACGAAGACTTCGTTCAACGCCATGCCGAGCACCGCAGGCTCGTCGGGCGGCTTGCCGGTGTAGGTGGAGTGGTAGATCGCATCGCTGCGCCGTGTCAGCCGCGACAGGCGGAACACTGGGAACCAGTCCTGCTCGTTGTAGTAGCCGGTGTGGTCGCCGAACGGGCCTTCGAGTGCATGCAGGTAGCCACCCTGCTCGCGCAACGGCACGCCATGGGGTGATCGACCCGTGAAACCCACTTCGGCAACGGGGATGTGGCCTTCGAGCACGATCTCTGCGCTGGCCGGCACCTGTAGCTTGAGCGAGCCCTCGCCAACTTCCGAGTCGACCAGTTCCGTTCGACTGCCACGCAGCAGGCCGGCGAATTGGTACTCCGACAGCGTGTCCGGCACCGGCGTCACCGCGCCAAGGATCGTGGCCGGGTCGGCGCCCAGCGCGACCGCGATCGGGAACGGCTGCCCAGGGTTCACGCGCGCGAACTCGCGGAAGTCGAGCGCACCACCCCGGTGGGCCAGCCACCGCATGATGACCTCGCGTGGACCGATCACCTGCTGGCGGTAGATGCCGAGGTTCTGGCGCAGCCGCGGAGCGGCCACGCTCTGTGGGCCCCGCGTGATGACGAGGCCCCAGGTGATGAGCGGGCCGGCGTCCTCGGGCCAGCAGGTCTGCACCGGCAGCCGGCCGAGGTCGATCTCGTCGCCTTGCAACGCAACCTCCTGACAGGGTGCGCTGCGCAGCACGGCCGGCTTCATGTCCCACACCGCCTTGGCCATCTGCATCAGCTTGCCGGCGTCCTTCAGCCCCTTCAGCGGCTCGGGCTCCTTCAGCCGCGCCAGAAGGCGGCCCACGTCGCGAAGCTCGTCGACGGAATCGGCGCCCATCCCTAGAGCGACGCGCCGAGTCGTACCGAAGAGGTTGATCAAACACGGCATGGAAAAGCCGTCAGGCCGTGTGCAAAGCAGCGCAGGGCCGCCTTCTCGCAGCAACCTGTCGCCTACAGCGGTCATTTCAAGGTTCGGCGAGATGCTCTGGTCCAAGCGCTGCAACTCGCCCATGCGCTCCAGCTGGTCGATGAAGTCGCGAAGGTCTCGGTATTTCATCTGCAATTAGAATTTTGATTGAGTTTTATATTCTTGACCGCGTATGAAGCGGTTCCTAAAATCGCGACAGTTCCCAAACTCAAGGGTTTACCCTCGATTGCCGCCTCGCTGCGGCGCCTTTGGCCCATCGGGCTACAGGCTCTGATCATTATTGCTGCGCCTTATCCACTGTCGGGCTTCCGCCCGGCGGGCGGCGGGTGCGGCCAGGAGAGAAACAAGATGCCAAGCATCCAAGGGCTGCGTGAATCTTTGCGTGCCACCACCCGCTCGATGGGTGTTTTCTGGCGTGACGTCGGCGCGGGTCTGCTCGAGGTCAGCCACAACACGCTGGCCCTGGTTGGGCTGGCTGCCGTGGCCGTTCTGGTCTTCGCGCTCGGCCGTGCCGATCTGCGCCAGCAGGCCGAACAGGTCGCGCTCGAATGGCTGCACACCCGGCATGTGGAGCGCGAGCTGGCCTCCGGCAACGTGCTCGCCGGCTTGTCCGAGCCCGATGCCGTCGGCCGCGCCACCGCCACCGACCCTAGCGCGTTGAGCCGCCCGCAGGCCGCGGTGGCAGGCTGGCTGGCCCGCCGCTACAAGGTCGCGCCCGAACCGGTCAGCGCCTTGGTGCAAGAGGCCTGGGCCATCGGCCAGCGCGCCGGGCTCGACCCGACGCTGATCCTGGCGATCGTCGCCATCGAATCCCGCTTCAACCCGTTCGCGCAGAGCCCCGTTGGCGCGCAAGGCCTGATGCAGGTCATGACGCGCGTGCACGACGACAAGTACGAATCCTTCGGTGGCAACCACGCCGCGTTCGACCCGATCAGCAACCTGCGCGTCGGCGTGCAGGTGTTGAAGGAGTGCATCGCCCGCGCCGGCAGCGTTCAAGAAGGCTTGCGCTTCTATGTCGGCGCGGCGCTGCTCGACAGCGACGGGGGCTATGCCGCCAGGGTGCTTTCCGAGCAGGCCCACCTGAAAGCCGTCTCCCAAGGCCGAAGCGTCCCGGTAACAGCGAGCAACCAGTCACCGGCCGTCAGGGAAGCCGAGGCGCGTGTGCCGGACGCATCGGCCCCAACGCCGGCGCTGGTGACGCCTGCCGCGACAGTGCCTGCGGACCAGATCGCGTTGCTGCGGCGCTGAGGCCGAGCCGGGCCGCCAAAGGCCGCGGCTACACTGGTTGCCTGCGCGACTGGCGATAGGCCGCCGCCTGCAAACGCAGGCCGCCGGCCGAGGTGGGCCACCACCGGGAAGCGCAGGCCGGCAGCGGCGCATCGGCACTGCCACCGGCTTCAGCCGTTCGCCTGGGCAGCCCTCCACGCACGACGCCAGCGGCTTGCACGCTCGGTTGTCAGCGCATCAGGAAGGCTCTTCGACTTTGAAGAGGACTGCCACCATGTTCGATCGCCACAGCTACACCCTGGCTGCCATCGACCCCGAGATCGCGGCCGCCATCGACGCCGAGAACCGCCGCCAGGAAGCGCACATCGAGCTCATCGCGAGCGAGAACTACACCTCGCCCGCCGTGATGGCCGCGCAGGGCTCGCAACTCACCAACAAGTACGCCGAGGGCTACCCCGGCAAGCGCTATTACGGCGGCTGCGAGAACGTCGACGTTGTGGAGACGCTGGCCATCGAGCGGCTGAAGCGCCTGTTCGGTGCCCAGTTCGCCAACGTGCAGGCCAACAGCGGGTCGCAGGCCAATCAGGCGGTGTTCTTCGGACTCTTGCAGCCCGGCGACACCATCATGGGCATGAGCCTGGCCGAAGGCGGCCACCTCACCCACGGCATGCCGCTGAACATGAGCGGCAAGTGGTTCAAGGTCGTCAGCTACGGGCTGGATGCGAACGAGGCCATCGACTACAACGCGATGGAGCGCACCGCACTCGAGCACAAACCGAAGCTGATCATTGCCGGCGCCTCGGCCTACAGCTTGGCGATCGACTTCGAGCGCTTCGCCCGCGTGGCCAAGGCGGTCGGCGCGATCTTCATGGTCGACATGGCGCACTATGCCGGCTTGATCGCCGCCGGCGTCTACCCGAACCCGGTGCCGCACGCCGACGTCGTCACCAGCACCACCCACAAGAGCCTGCGCGGCCCACGTGGCGGCATCGTGCTGATGAACGACGAGGCGATCGCCAAGAAGATGAACAGTGCGATCTTCCCCGGCATCCAGGGCGGGCCGTTGATGCACGTCATCGCCGGCAAGGCGGTGGCATTCCACGAGGCGCTGCAGCCCGCTTTCAAGGTCTACCAGCAGCAGGTGGTGGCCAACGCCCGAGTGCTGGCCGAGACGCTGATCGAGCGCGGGCTGCGCATCGTCAGCGGCCGCACCGAAAGCCACGTGATGCTGGTCGACCTGCGGCCCAAGGGTCTGACCGGCAAGGAAGCCGAAGCGGTGCTCGGTGAGGCCCACATGACCTGCAACAAGAACGGCATTCCCAACGACCCGCAGAAGCCGATGGTCACCAGCGGCATCCGCCTGGGCACGCCGGCGCTCACCACGCGCGGCTTCAAGGAGGCAGAGACGCGCCGCACCGCACACCTGATCGCCGACGTGCTCGACGCGCCGCACGACCCGGCGCGCATCGCCTCCGTGCGCGAGAAGGTCAGCGCGTTGACGAGCGACTTCCCCGTGTATCGATGACCCCCACGCTTGCAGCTTCGCCGCGGCGCTGCCCCCCGAGCGGGCCGTCGGCCGCCTTGGGGCGGCCCGGCGGCGGCCGGCTCTGAACGGTCATGCGCTGCCCGTATTGCAGCCACGACGACACCCAGGTCGTCGAGACGCGCGAGTCCGACGAAGGCGACGTGATCCGCCGCCGCCGCCGCTGTCTGGCCTGCGACAAGCGCTTCACGACCTACGAACGCAGCGAGATCGCGCTGCCCGCCGTGGTCAAGAAGGACGGCGCACGGGTCGAGTTCGACCCCGCCAAGATCCGCGCGTCGATGCTGCTGGCGCTGCGCAAGCGGCCCGTCAGCACCGAGCAGGTCGATGCCGCGCTCGACCGCATCCAGGACAAAGTGCTGGCGAGCGGCGCGCGCGAAGTGCCCTCCGCCCGGATGGGGGAGCTGGTGATGCGCGAGCTCAAACGCATCGACAAGGTCGCCTACGTGCGCTTCGCGTCCGTCTACCGGGAATTCGAGGACGTGGACGCATTCCGGCAACTCATCCGCGACATCTGAAACCCGCTCCTTCCGCCGTCCCCCGGGCGGGGGGAGCCCCGGCCGAGGGACCGCCTCGGTGGCATGCCCGACGCACCCCTGGTGGGGGCGCGCAGACGCAGGCCGGTTCCTAAAGTGCCGACATCGCACTTCAGGAGCCCGCCATGCCGAGCACCACGCCGCAAACCTCGCCACGCCGCCAGAGCGGGCTGACGTTGATTGAATGCCTGATCGGCGTGACCGTCACCTGCATGGCCGCGGGCGCCGTCGTGCCCAGCTTCGGCCGTATGGCCGAGAAGCGCCACCTTGAAGGCGCTGCCGCACAGCTCAAGACCGACATCCAGTTCACCCGCAGCATGGCGGTCACGCTCGACGAGCCGCTGCGGTTGCGTGTGCAGCAAGACGCCGGCGGCAGCTGCTACGTCGTGTACCGCGGCCCGGCCAACAGCTGTGGTTGCGCGAGCGGCAGTGCGCCGGTCTGCGCCGAGCCGGATAGCTTGGTGCGCGGCGTGCGCCTGCCGGCGCCGGCCGGCGTGCAGATGCAGTCGAATGTGTCGTCGATGTTGTTCAGCCCGCTGCAGGGCACTGTCACGCCGACTGGCACGCTGCGCCTCACCGGCCGCGAAGGCCGCTCGCTGCACGTCGTTGTCAACCTGATGGGGCGGGCGCGGACCTGCACGCCGGGTGGCGCGGTTGGCGGGTACCCGACCTGCTGAAGCCCGGTCGACCGCAGCCCACGCATTCCGGGGGGCCGGCGACGCCAGCCGACCGGCGGCGCTGCACTGCCGACCAGCGGCTCAGGCTTCGGTTCAGGCCACTCACACAATCCAGCCGCATGAGATCGCCCGCCCACCGCCGTTTGGCACGTCACCACGGTTTCAGCCTGATCGAGCTGATGATCGCGGTGGCGATCGTCGCAATCATCACATCGGTGGCGTTGCCCAGCTTCATGGACTCGATCCGCAAGGGCCGGCGCGCCGAAGGGGTCGGCGCCATCGCTACCGTACAGCAGGCGCAGGAGCGCTGGCGCGGGGCGAATTCGGCGTACACGAACAATCTGGCCGAAGCACCCAACGGCACGCCGCCCGGATTGGGCATACCGCTGACCACGGCCAACGGGCGATACACCCTGAGCCTCAATGGCTCCGCGACTGCCACCGGGTATGTCATCACCGCGACCGCCGCGGGTTCACAGGTCCAGGACACGCGCTGCGCGCTGCTCGCGGCTCGTCAGGTGGGCGGCCAGATCGGTTACGGCTCGGGGACCAGTTCCATCGACTGGGCCGATCCGAACGGGTGCTTTGCCAAATGAGTTCCCGCCTGCGGCCCCGCATGGGCGTGACGTTGATCGAGTTGATGGTCGTCGTCGCCGTCCTGGGCGTGCTGATCGCCGTCGCCGCACCGTCGGTGCGCAAGCTGCTCGATGTCCAGCGCATGCGCGGCGCCAGCGCGGCGCTGACGACCGACATCCAGTTTGTGCGGGCCGAAGCGGCCAGCCGGCAAGAGGTGGCAGGGATCAGCTTCCGCTATGTCGCCGGCTCGCAAAGCTGCTACACGATTCACACCTGCGGCTCGACCGCCCTCAACGCCTGCGCCTGCGATTGCACGCAGCCCGAAGGCAGTCGCTGCCCGGCCGGCGCAGCGACCGACGATTTCGCGCGTGAGGTCAAGACCGTCTCGGTCCCGACCAGCCGCGGTGTGATCGTCACGCCGACGAACGTCGTCGGCGTGCCGGTGCTCAATGCCCGTATCCTGTTCGATCCCGCAACGGGCGGCATGGCGTCGTACTTTCCGATCGTGCTCACGGGTGCGCCCAACCCGGGCCCGACCCAGTTCGTCGGCGCGACGACCTTGATTGCACCGGCAGCAGCCACTGGCGCTATCCGTACCGAAGTCAGCGCCGCCGGCAGGCCGCGCACCTGCGACGGGCTGGCAGCATGTCCATGACGCAGACGTTGCGCCCGGTGATGCGCCCGGTGATGCGCCCGGCCTGCACGCGCGGGCTCTCGCTCGTCGAGCTGATGGTCGGCATCACGATCGGCTTGATCGTGGTCGCTGGCGCGACGCTGCTGGCTGCGTCGCAGTTGAGCGAGAACCGGCGCCTGCTGCTCGAGACCCAGGTTCAGCAGGATCTGCGCGCCGCCGCCGACATCATCGCGCGCGAGGTTCGCCGCGGCGGCTACAACGCCACCGCGCACCTCAACATCTGGTCACCCGATGAGCCGACGACGCAGCCGAGCTCCAACCCATACAAGGGTCTCGTCCTGAACAACGGCATCGAGAAGGTGGCTTATCGCTACGAACGCCCTGGCACGATTTTTCCCTACTCATTCGGGTATCAGTGGTCGGCGTCGACGGGTGTGATCCGCCAACGAATCAACGCAGCCACACCGCAAGACCTGACGGACCGCGGCGCCGTCGTCATCACCAATTTCGACGTGCAGCCGGTGGTCGTGGGCACCCAGCAACTGGCTTGCCCGACGCTGTGTGCGAACGGCACCCAGAACTGCTGGCCGACGGTGACGTTGACGGACGTCGTCATCACCATCCAGGGGCATCCGACCGGTGCCGGCAATCAGGCGTTGAGCCGCACGGTGACGAGCCGGGTGCGGCTGCGCAACGATGGCCTCGCGTTCACGCCGCAGGCTTGTCCATGAAGCGCCCCGTCTTGATCACCACCAGCGGCGCGCACCTGCAACGTGGTGCAGCGTCGTTGATCGTCGTGCTGCTGCTGTTTTTGGTGCTGTCGCTGACTGCGGCGTACACCAGCCGCAACCTGGTGTTCGAACAGAAGACCTCGGCCAACCAGGCCCGCAGCACCGCGGCTTTCGAAGCCGCAGAGGCCGGCGTGGAGTGGGCACTGACACAACTCAATGGCGGCCGTGTCAGCGACGTCTGCATGGAATCCACCGCGGTAGGCGCCTTCAGCTTTCAGGAGCGCTACCTGGCGATTGCCGCCAACGCCAATATCAGTCAGACGCTGCGTGCACCGGGCAACCTGTCACCGCGGGTATGGCCGACCTGCGTCTTTAACGGCACCAGTTGGAACTGCGCCTGCCCGGTTGCCGCCGCGGTCGACCCCATCCTGCCCGTGGGGACAGGCTCGTTCCCGGCGTTCCGTGTCTGGCCGGCCGTGAAGGAGCCGTTGGCACCCACCGATTCACCCTGGACCGTAGTGTTACCGCCGCGCCCCGGCCTCATGTCGCTGACGGTCGCCGGCTGCACGCGGCTGCCGACTGCCGTCACCGAGACCTGCCTGGACTACCTGTCGCGCGGCGAAATCGGCGAAGGCCTGGCCGGCGTGCGGGTGCGGCTGGCGTTGCGCAGCGGGCTGGCGACGCCACCGGCTGCGGCGATCACCGCCCGGATCAACGTCGAACCTTTCGCCCCCCCCGGTTCCGATCCCAAGCTGTACGTCGTCAACACCGACGCGCGCAGCAAGGGCTTTACGGTCAACACCGCAAACCCGATCGGCTACCCGCTGGACGTCTCGCGTTTCGTTGCCCAGACGATTCCTGGCACGCCGGCCGAGTTCAGCTTCGCGCCGAACGACGACAAGTTGCGGAAGATCTCCGTCGTTGCGCCGTCCGGGTCCAGCACCTACGGCCCTGAACTGACGGCCGGTGAGCGCCTGTTCGTGATGACCTTCGGAATGAAGCGCCCGACCTACTTCGAGCAACCCGGTCTGCGCCGCTGCCCGCCGGGTTGCACGGCAGCGGCGATCAACACCTTGCTGGCCGACAACCCGAACCGGATCATCTGGGTGCAAGGTGACCTGACGCTGGATGCCGACATCGGCAACCCCGGTGACCCCAGCACCGTGCCCCCCACACCTCCTGCACCGGTGCTGTTGATCGTCGACGGTGGAATGTTGACGATGGGCGCGGATGTGGACATCTACGGCTTCGTCTACCTGACGGGTGGCGCCACCGACACCGCCACGATCGCGCTGCCCGATACGCCGACATCGATCACCGGTGCGTTGGTGGCCGAGGGCAGGCTGGTCACCACCTACACCGGGGTCCCGGCGAATGCCAGCAAGCTCACCGTGACCTACGACGCCGCCGCGCTGGACCTGATGCGCACCACGTACGGCAGCTGGGTGCGCCTGCCCGGCAGCTGGCGTGACTTCAAGGACCCCGCCGCGCCATGAACATCCGCAACGCACCGCGCCGGGCGCGCGGCATCTCGCTGATCGAAGCGCTGGTCGCGCTGGCGATCATGGCCATTGGCATGCTCGGCATCGTTGGCGTGCAGTCGACGATGCGTTCGACCTCTGACCTGGCCAAGCAGCGCAGCGAGGCGGTACGCATCGCCCAGATCGAGATCGAGCGCTGGCGCGCCTTCATCACCATCGCCGGTGGTGCAGGCACCAACTACAACGACCTGATCTCGGCCGCCCCGGTTGACACTCCTGGTATCAACGCCACCTACACGCTCACCCGCACGGTCACCCAGCTGCCGCCGCCACGGTTGGGCAGGGCGTTGGCAGTCAACGTGACCTGGGATGACCGCAGCGGGCAGCCGCAGCGGGTGGACCTGTCGACGCTGATTGCGGGCGTTTCGCCCGAGCTTGGACAAACCTTGATCGTGCCCGGCGCTGGCGACGTGATCCAGCAGCCGCTGGGCCGCAAGGGCGGCATTCCTATCGGCGCCAAGGATCTGGGCGGCGGCCGCAGCGGCTGGATCCCCCCTGGCGCACCGACGGACAAAGTCTGGGTATTCAACAACATCACCGGGACGATCACGCTCTGCACGACCACGGCGGGTACGGCGGTCGCCGACTTGATCTACGACCCAGGCACCCCCGGTTCGAACAACGTCATCTGCACCACCAATGTGGCCCTCTACGTTTCCGGCTTCGTGCGCTATGCGCTCAACACCGCGCAGCCGACACCGGCAAACGCTGCGAACCCCCCGTCGAGGCCGTCCGATCCACCCGCGTCTGACCAGGTCACGGTCGACGCGAATTACGTGCAATCTGGCTTCGCTCTGGTGCAGCCGTGCTACGTGCGGCATGTCAACGCGGCTACAGCCGCCTTGCCTTCGTACACCGAGTTCAACTGCGCGGTGCCGGCGCTCGTGATTCCGTTTGTGCCGTTGTCGTGGACGGGCACGTTGTCGTTCGGGCCCGGGGCCGTGATCTCGACCACGTCCGGCGATGCCGCCGCAACGCGCATGAAGGTCTGCCGCTACCACCCCGCGGCCGCCTACGCCGCGCAGACCGCGCCTTTGGCAAACCAGAACTTCCTGTCCATTCGCAGCGGCGACGGCGGCAGCCCGGCTGTGCCTTACGTGTGCCCGACGCCACTGTACGCACACCAGCCGTTGTAGCGGCCGCCCCGATTCCCGCAGCCCGCGCCGTGGTTCGATGGTGCGCGTCTCCAAAGGCACCCCAGCCGTGGTGAACCCGCTTGACCGCACACGGCTTCAAGAGGCGCTGGCCCTGGCCGAGTCGTCGATCGGCCTGACCGAACCCAACCCGCGCGTCGGCTGCGTCATTGGCCTGCCCGATGGCCGCGTCCTCGGCCAGGGCGCCACCCAGAAGGCCGGCGGGCCGCACGCCGAGGTGGTGGCACTGCGTGATGCGGCAGCCAGCGGGCTGGACGTGCGCAGCGCCACCGCCTGGGTCACGCTCGAGCCTTGTGCCCACCACGGCCGTACACCGCCGTGCTGTGATGCGTTGATCGCGGCCGGCATCGCCCGCGTGGTGGCGGCGTTGGAAGACCCTTTCCCAGCGGTCGCCGGGCGCGGCACGGCGCGGCTGCGCGCAGCGGGCGTCACGGTCGACGGCGCTCCACCCGAGTTGTCCGCAGCGGCATGGGAACTGAACATCGGCTTCTTCTCGCGCGTGCAGCGCGGCCGGCCGTGGCTGCGGCTGAAATCAGCCACGTCGCTGGATGGCCGCACCGCGCTGCCCGACGGGCGCAGCCAGTGGATCACCGGTGCCGCTGCACGGGCCGATGGCCACGCCTGGCGGCACCGCGCATCGGCAGTGCTCACCGGCATCGGCACGGTGCTGGCTGACGACCCGCGGCTCGACGTCCGCCACCTGCCTGGCGGGCCTGCGAAACACCAGCCACTGCGCGTGGTGGCCGATTCATGCTGGCGCACGCCAACCACGGCGCGGCTGCTCGATCCACCGGGTGCGGTGCTGATCGTCGCGGCGCAGCCGGAAGATCACCACGCCCAAGCGCTGGCCGCACGCGGTGCGGGCTTGCTGAGCCTGCCGGGGCCGACCGGCGGGGTCGACCTGCCCGCCTTGCTGGCCGAGCTCGCTCGCCGTGGCGTCAACGAGCTGCATGTGGAAGCCGGCGCCACGCTGTCGGGCGCGCTGCTACGGGCCGGCCTGGTCGACGAGTTGCTGCTGTACATGGCGCCGTCGCTGATCGGCCCCGGCCGCGCGCTGGCCGAGTGGCCCGTGCTGGGCGCGATCGATGAACAGGTTCGCTTGACCTGGCACGACAGCGCAGCGGTCGGCGAAGACCTGCGCTTGCGCCTGCGCAGCGCCGTTGGCGCGGCCTTCGCAGCGCAGTGGAAGACGCTGTCGCCCAGCACGGCTTGATGGCGCACTGGCGACAGCCCCGCGAGGGGCCGCCACCTACAATTGCGCACATGTCGATCTCCCCCGTTCCCGAACTGGTGGCCGAGCTCGCCGCGGGCCGCATGGTCATCCTCGTCGACGAGGAAGACCGCGAGAACGAAGGCGATCTGGTGCTCGCCGCAGAACACGTCACGCCAGGGGCGATCAACTTCATGGCCCGCCACGCGCGCGGCCTGATCTGCCTGACACTGACCCGCGAGCGTTGCGAGCGGCTGCAACTGCCGCCGATGGCGCCGCGCAATGGCACCAAGCACGGCACCGCGTTCACGGTATCGATCGAAGCCGCCACGGGTGTCACCACCGGCATCTCGGCCGCCGACCGCGCACGCACCGTGATCGCCGCGGTGGCCCGCGGGGCCAAGGCCACGGATCTGGTGCAGCCCGGCCACATCTTCCCGTTGCAGGCGCAGGACGGCGGCGTGCTGATGCGCGCCGGGCACACCGAAGCCGGCTGCGACCTCGCGGGCATGGCCGGCCTGCTGCCGGCCGCCGTGATCTGCGAGGTGATGAAGGACGATGGCACGATGGCCCGCCTGCCCGACCTGCAGGTCTTCGCGCGCCAGCACGAGCTCAAGATCGGCACGATTGCCGACCTCATCGGCTACCGCAGCCGCAACGAGACGCTGATCGAACGCATCGGCGGACGCGTGCTGGCGACGCCGCACGGTGAGTTCGACTGCATCGCCTACCGCGACAAGGGCGGCGGCGTGCATCTGGCGCTGAGCCACGGGCTGGGCAAGGGCTTGGGCGTGCACGACGAGGTGCTGGTGCGCGTGCATGAACCCTTCACCGCGCTCGACCTGCTCGACACCGCCTCCGCCGGCCATTCGTGGCCGCTCCATGCGGCGCTGGCTGCGTTGCACCGCGCACCGGCCGGCGTGGCCGTGCTGCTGAATTGCGGCCACGACGCTGCGCTGCTGCTGCCGCAACTGCTGCCAGGCAACACCCCACCCGCGCCACGCGCGGCGATGGACCTGCGCACCTACGGCGTCGGCGCGCAGATCCTGCGTGACCTGGGCGTGCGCCGCATGCAGCTGCTCGGCAGCCCGCGCCGCATGCCCAGCATGGCCGGCTACGGCCTCGAAGTCGTCGGCTTCAGACCACCCCCGTAGCGCCGTCGGCGCCTCCCCCTCAAGGGGCGGCGCCAGCGGACCGGCGAAGCCGGATCCGCGGCCCCTGCTGGGGCATATGGGCCGAACCCTTTCTCCCAATCCTTCTTCACCTAGCCACCCTCCACATGCAAGCTGCCGATCAAGGCTCCGCGGGCGAACTCATCGGCGACGGCCTGCGCGTGGGCATCGTGCGCGCGCGCTACAACGACGCCATCACCAGCCGGCTGGCCAGCGCCTGCATGTCCGAGCTGGACCGGCTCGATGTCGACCCTGGCGAGATCAAGCATGTGGTCGTTCCCGGCGCGCTCGAGATCCCGCTGGCGCTGAAGGTGCTGGCTGAAAGCGGCGACTACGACGCGTTGATCGCGCTCGGCTGCGTGATCCGCGGCGAGACCTACCACTTCGAACTGGTCGCCGATGTCAGCGCTGCCGGCATCCAGCGCGTCAGCCTGGACCACAGCGTCCCGATCGCGAACGCCGTTTTGACGGTCGAGAACGAGGCGCAGGCCTGGGCCCGCGCCGATGACAAGGGCCGCGACGCCGCGCGGGTGGCGGTCGAGATGGCCAACCTGCTGGAAGACCTGTCTTGAACAGCGAACCGCCGGTCACCCCGCCCGCCACGACGCCCGCACCGGAACAAGCAGCGCCGCGCAAACGCACCGGCAGCAAGCCACCACGCCGCCGCTCGCGCGAATTTGCGGTTCAGGGCCTGTACCAGTGGCTGCTGTCCGGCGCCACCGAAACCGAGATCATCGACAACATTGCGCTGCTCGACGGCTTCAGCCGCTGCGACCGCGCGCACTTCGACGCGCTGCTGCACGGCGGCATCGAACAGGCCGCCGCGCTCGACGCGCAGTTGCTCAAGCACATCGACCGCCCGGTCAGCCAGCTCTCGCCGGTCGAACACGCGGTGATGATGATCGGCGTCTACGAGCTGATGCACTGCATCGAGATCCCGTACCGCGTCGCCATCAACGAAGCCGTCGAACTCGCGAAGGCCTTCGGTGGCACCGACGGCCACAAGTACGTCAACGGCGTGCTGGACAAGGCCGCCCGGGCGCTGCGGCCCGCCGAGCGGGCCTGATCGCCACCCATGCGCACCGCCCGGCGCCTGGACACGCTGGTCCCGTTCTACGTGCTGGAGTGCGCCAAGACGGCGCAGCAGATCGCCGCCAGCCCGGCCTGCGACCCTGCGTTGGGCGGCGAGCCGATGGTGTTCCTGAACATCGGCGAGCCCGACTTCACCGCGCCGCCGCCCGTCCAGCGCGCCGCCGCTGCGGCCATCGCGGGTGGCCACACGCAGTACACGCAGGCCAACGGGTTGTCCGAGTTGCGCGAGCGCATCGCGGGCTGGTACGCCACACGCTTCGGCCTGGCCGTTGACCCGGCGCGCATCGTCGTCACCGCGGGTGCTTCGGCCGCGTTGCAACTCGTCTGCCTGGCGTTGTTCGAGCCGGGTGACGACGTGCTGATGCCGGACCCGAGCTACCCGTGCAACCGGCAGTTCGTCGCCGCCGCCGGTGCCGCGGCGCGGTTGATCCCCACCGACGCCGCGACCCGTTTCCAGCTCGATGCCGCAGCGGTGCGCGCGAACTGGACAGCCGCCACGCGAGGCGTGCTGCTCGCCTCGCCGAGCAACCCGACGGGCACCTCGCTGGCGCCCGACGTGCTGGCCGAGATCATCGCTGCGGTGCGCGAACGCGGCGGGGTCACCGTGGTCGACGAGATCTACCTCGGCCTGAGCTACGACGACCGTTTCGGCCACAGCGCATTGGCCCTGGGCGACGACGTGATCTCGATCAACAGCTTCAGCAAGTACTTCAGCATGACCGGCTGGCGGCTCGGCTGGGTGGTGCTGCCGCCGGCGCTCGTCGGGCCGGTCGAGACGCTGGCGCAGCACCTGTTCATCTGCCCTTCGACGTTGGCCCAGCGCGCCGCACTCGCCTGCTTCGAGCCCGAGGCCCTGGCCGAGTACGAACGCCGGCGCGAGGCTTTCCGCACCCGCCGCGACTTCGTCGTGCCGGCGCTCAACCGCATCGGCCTGACCGTGCCGGTCCCGCCGGATGGCGCCTTCTACGCCTGGGCCGACTGCTCACAGCACGCCACCAGCAGCTGGGACTTCTGCTTCGACATGATGCGCCGCGCGCATGTGGCCCTGACCCCGGGCCGCGATTTCGGGCCGGCCACTGCCGACCGCCACGTGCGGCTTTCGTTCGCCAGCTCGCTGGCATCGCTGCAAGCGGCCGTCGATCGCCTGGGCCGCGAGCTGCAACGCGGCTGAACGCAGCCCCACCGGCCGGGGAAACATCCGTCACAAGCCGTTAATCGACCGCCAAAGCGCGTCTGTTCGGAGCCAAGCGCCGCCCGCTGGCCCGTAAGCTGCTCCGGTGGGCTTCAATCTTTTCCCCCGCCGCGGCGCGTTGGACGGCGCGGCCAGCGAATTCGCCGCCACGGTGCAGACGTTGCCGTCGCCGTTGCCCGGGCCATCGACGGCGCTGCCAGGCGTTGAGGCCCTGGAGACCCTACCGCCCGGACCCGACAGCCTGCCTGCAGAAATCAGCCCCGAGCAGGCCGAGTTGCAGGCCGCCGAACGCCTGAACGAGCGCGAAGCCGACACCGTCACTGAGCGCCAACCGACGCTCTCGCACATTGGCCGCTACGCCATCAAGGGCCGCATCGGCGCCGGTGGCCTGGGGCAGGTGCACGAGGCCTGGGACCCGCTGCTGTCGCGTGCGGTGGCGGTCAAGACGCTGCATTTCGATATCGACCCGGCCGCGCAGGCCAGGCTCGACGACCTGTTCCTCAACGAGGCGCGTGCCGTCGCGGGCTTGAGCCACGCCAACATCGTCACCGTCTACGACGCCGGCCGCTCCGAGCAGGGCGTGTACATCGCGATGGAGCGGCTGCAAGGCCGCGACCTGCGCCAGGCCATCGCCAGCGGCTGGCTGCCCGGCCCGCGTGCTGCCGCCACGCTGGCGCGCCGTGTGGCCGATGCGCTGGCCTACGCGCATGCGCGCGGCGTGGTGCATTGCGACATCAAGCCGGCCAACATCTTCATCACCAGGCGGGAGCGGCCGAAGGTGCTGGACTTCGGCATCGCGCGTGTCGCGCACAGCTCGGCGTCGCCGCTGCCAGACGGCTTCATCGCCGGCTCGCCGCACTACCTGGCACCTGAACAACTTCGTGGCGGTGCCGTCGATGCCCGCGCCGACGTGCGCGCACTCGGTGTCGTGTTCTACGAGCTGCTGAGCGGGCGCAAGGCCTTCGACGGTGGCTCGCTGGAGCAGATCACCACCGCCGTCTTCACCCATCACCCGCCGCCCGCGCACGAGCTGCGGCCGGGCGTGCCGCTGGCGTTGTCGCAGATCGCCGCGAAGGCCATGGCACGCGAACCCGAAGAGCGCTATGCGACGGCCGCCGAGATGGCGTCCGCGCTGCGCCGCTGGCTCGGCGACCCGGCGGTTGCAGAAGCCGAACGCGCGGCCAGCGCACAGGCCCGGTTGGCGAGCTTGCCGATGCGGTCCGTGCATGCAGCGCGGGCCTCGGGCGCGTCCGCGACATCAGCCGCAGCGGTCGCGGCGACAACCGCAGGCCGGCGGCAGGCGTGGCGCCGGTGGGCCGGTCTGGCCACCGTGACGCTGGTCGGGGCCGCCATCGCGGTGGCCCTGCGGGGTGCCCCCGCGCGCACGCTGGCCGAGTTGCCGGCGGCGTCGGCGCCGTTGCCGGCGCTGGCAGCGACCGGGCCGTTCGAAGCCACGCCAGCGACGACCGATGTCCCCGAGCTTCGGCCGTGGTCGGCATCGCCGCGCGCCGCTGCGCCGATCCTGCGTGATGCACGTGATGCGCGTGATGCGCGCGGTGCCCGCGGTCCAGCCGTGGCGTCCGCAGCCGCACCGGCCGCGGTTGTCGCCACCGGCCAGGTCCAGCTCGCGATCACCCCGTGGGGCCGTGTCGAGGTCGATGGCACCGCGGCTGGCACCACGCCACCGACGACACGGCTGACGCTGCCCGAAGGCCGCCACACGGTCACCGTGCGCAACGAGGACTTCCCGCCCTTCGTCAGCGTGATCGAGGTCAATGCCGATCAGCCGGTCATCTTGCGCCACCGCTTCGGGCCGTAGCGCCAGCAGCCCCATGTTCCGCCGCTTCGTGCTGCCTTCGCGCGCGCTCACAGCCAACGCCATGCTGGCCACCGCCCTGCTGGCCGCCGGCTGTGCCGCGGCGCCGCCCACCGTCGGCCTGGCCGACCTGCTCGACCGACCCGCCGAACGGGCGTTGATCGAAGGCCAGCGCGCCTACGACGACGGCCTGTACGCCCAAGCCGAAGCGGCCCTGAAGCGCGCACTCGGCCCGGCCCTGCCTGGCCTGCAAAGTCCGCGCGACCGCGCTACCGCCCACAAGCTGATGGCCTTCATCACCTGCACCAGCGAGCGCGAGGCGGCCTGCGAAGCCGCGTTCCGCGCCGCACGCGCGGCCGACCCGGTCTTCGCGCTCAGCCGCAGCGAAGCCGGGCATCCGCTGTGGGGGCCGGTCTACAAGCGCACGCTGCCCTGAACGTTGGCGATGTCGGCGCGCCGATAATCCGCGCGCCGATGACCTCCCCCGCTGCCCAGCCCTTCAAGCACACGCTGCGCGTGTACTGGGAAGACACCGACGCCGGCGGCGTGGTCTTCTACGCCAACTACCTGAAGTTCTTCGAGCGCGCGCGCACCGAGTGGCTGCGCCACCTGGGCTTCGGCCAGCAGGCGCTGCGCGACGAGACCGGTGCCATCTTCGTCGTCACCGACACCCGTGTGCGCTACCGTGCCCCGGCGCGGCTCGACGATGCCATCGACGTCACCGTGTTGCTGCAGCACGCAGGGCAGGCCTCGATGACGATCGTGCAGCAGGCCCTGCGCGGTGAGGTGCTGCTGGCCGAAGGCGAGATCCGCATCGGCTGCGTGGACAGCGGAACCTTCCGCCCGCGGCGCATTCCGAATTCGCTGTTTTCGACGCTCGCATGACCCCTACAGAACTATCGATCACCACCTTGATCCTGCAGGCCAGCCTGGTCGTGCAGCTCGTGATGGCCGGACTGGTGGTCATCTCGCTGACCAGCTGGACGGTGATCTTCGGCAAGCTCGTCGGATTGCGCCGCGTGCGCCGCCACAACGAGGAGTTCGAGCGCGAGTTCTGGTCCGGCAAGAACCTGACCGAGATGAACACCGCCGTCGGCAACAAACCCGACACCGCGCCGCTGGAGCGCATCTTCGCCAGCGGCATGCGCGAATTCCTGAAGTTGCGCGAGAAGCGGCTCGATGCCGGCGCGCAACTCGACGGCGCGCGCCGTGCGATGCGCGCCAGCTGCCAGCGCGAGCTCGACATGGTCGAGAGCAACCTCAGCTTCCTCGCCTCGGTCGGCTCGGTGTCGCCTTACGTCGGGCTGTTCGGCACGGTGTGGGGAATCATGCATGCCTTCGTCGGGCTGTCGAACATGCAGCAGGTGACGCTGGCCACCGTCGCGCCCGGCATCGCCGAAGCGCTGGTGGCCACCGCGATCGGCCTCTTCGCCGCCATTCCCGCGGTGGTGGCCTACAACCGCTTCGCGCGCGACATCGACCGCATCGCGATCCAGCTCGAGACCTTCATCGAAGAGTTCACCAACATCCTGCAGCGCAATGCCTCGCAGGCACCGGCCGCTACCGTCGCCGTGGGGTCGCGCTGATGCCTTCGGTCACCGCCAGCGGGGGCGGCCGGCGCAGCCGCCGCTCGATGAACGAGATCAACATGGTCCCGTTCATCGACGTGATGCTGGTGCTGTTGATCATCTTCATGGTGACCGCCCCGTTCATCACCACCGGCGTGGTCGATCTGCCCTCGGTCGGCAAGAGCCAGCAGCGCGCCGCCACGGTCGTCGAGGTGATCGTCGGCACCGACGAAAAGCTGCGCCTGCGCGCCGACAACAAGGAGCCGGCTGCGGTCACGCTGCCGCAGCTCGCAGCCCGCGTGCGCGAATTGCAGGCGGGCAACGCCGACATGCCGGTGGTCATCAGCGCCGACCGCAGCGTGCGCTACGAAAGCGTGGTGCGCGTGATGGACACCCTGCAGCGCGCCGGTGTGCGGCGGGTCGGCCTGAGCGTCAAGCAAGGCCCGCCTTGACGGCCTGAGCGATGGGTGCCACCGCCCTGCTGCGCGACCCGCTGTTGCCCCGCCAGCCAGGCGGCATGGCCGGCGGCGCGGCGCTGGCGATCGGCGTGCACGCGGCGCTGGTCGTGGCGCTGGCGGCCGCGGTGAACTGGCGCACGCAGGCCATCGACGTCGTCGCCAGTGCCGAGTTGTGGGCGGCCGTGCCGCAAGCGGCGGCGCCGCCCGTGGCTGCCCCTGCACCCCGACCCCCGCCCGTACCCGTTGCCGCGCCACCGGCACCCACCGTCGCGGCACCCGAAACACCGCGCATCAAACCCGACATCGCGATGGAGCGCGAGCGCGACCGTGCCAAGGAGCGGGAACGCGCCGATCGTGAACAGCGCGAAGCCGCGGCGGCGAAGACCAAGGCCGCGGACGCCGCGAAGAGCAAGGCCGCCGATGCCGCCAAAGCGGCAACCGCGGCTACGGCGGCAGAAGAAGCGAAGCTGGCCGCCCAGCGCACCGAGAACCTGCGCCGCATGATCGGCCAGGCCGGCGGCCCTTCGGCATCGGCCCCGACGTCCACCGGCAACGCCGCCCGCGACGCCGCGCCGTCGACGGCCTACATCGGCCGGTTGGTGGCCACGATCCGCGCCAACATCGTCTTCGCCGGCAGCCCGCCAGGCAACCCGACAGCCGAAGTCGAGGTGCGCGCCGGTCCTTCGGGGACGATCCTGTCGCGGCGGCTGGTCAAGCCCAGCGGCGTGGCCGAATGGGACGAGGCCGTGCTGCGTGCCATCGACCGCACCGCAGCGCTGCCGCGCGACAGCGACGGCCGTGTGCCGCCGGTGCTGCTGGTGGCCTTCCGCTTGCGCGAGTAGCGCGCTGCGCGGATCTGGAAGTCTTCACTGATTCGGGGCGCTGCCCTGCATCATGAAAGTTAGCCGGCCTTGCCGCGGAGGCGCGGCGCCAACAGCGCGTCCAGCGACCAGCGACCCGGCCCCCACAGCAGCACGGCGATCAACAGACTGCCCCAGAACTGGTGCTGCTGCAAAGCGGCCGGTGCGATCTCGGCCAGGCTGATCACAGCGACGATGTTGACCGCCGACAAACCCGCCGCCGCAAAGCGCCCGGCCAGGCCGGCCACCAACAGAACCGGCAGCACCAGTTCGCCCGCCGTGCCAGCCAGGGCGGCCACTTCGGGCGACAGCAGCGGCACCTGGTACTCGTCAGCGAACAGCGCGAGGGTGGTGTCCCAATCGCGCAGCTTGGTCAGGCCGGACACGAAGAAGGCCCAGCCCACGTACCCACGGGCAGCCAGCAGCGCTGCGGGCTGCAGCGCTTCGAGCATGCGGATCACTGGGTGAAAGCGGCGCAGCCAGGGTTCAGCGCTGGCGGTCATCGAGGTCATGGGTGTCCTTCTGGGGTCGGGCGGAAGACTTCGGCGCCCGCCAACCAACCCGTCCGCAGTGCAGCCAGAAGCCACGCTTCGAAGTCGAATTGAGGGCCTGCTTCTTTCAGCGAATGGTCCAGGTCGGCGCCGCGCAGCACAGCGCGGGTGAACGGCACCTGCGCGGGCGGCAGTGCCGCCACGCGCACCGCCCAGCCTTCGCGCCAGACCAGTGCGGCTTCGCCCTCGCCCGACGTGAACGCCGCGCGCACCGGCGTAAAGCGCTCTTTGGCATCGCTGCGATGGGCCAGCACGATGGTGGCGATCGGGTGTGGTGATTCGACCAGCGCGGTGCCGCGTCGCGGCACCAGACGCAGCGTCGAGGGGTCGGCATCGCTCAGCCGTTCCAGGCCGCTGGGCGCGCGACTGTCATCCGCCGCACGGGCTGCCAGATGAATCGCCCAGTCCAGCCGCGCCACGTCAGCCAGGTACGGTTCGTCGGCCAGCGCATTTTCGTCGGCTACAAAGGCCGGCAGCGCGGCGCCCCACTGTGCGATGTCGCCACGCGCTGGCGGTTGCCGCTGCCAGAACGCACGTGCCAGGCCTGCAAACGCTTCGTCGCCCAGCAACTCAGCCAGCGTTGGGTAAGCCGCCGTGAGGGCCCGCTCGGCCAGCGCACCGGCATTGGCCCGGTAGGCCGCCAGGCCCCGCGCGAAACCTTCGCCGTCGCGCATCCAGCCCGCGACCACGCCCGGCCGGGCGTCGTTCAGCAGCGCGCGCAGCATCATCTGCTGGCGCAGCGATTCCTTTTCCTGCGTCATTGAAATACCGGCGTTCTGCGCACTCATGCCCCAGCCATCAACGATTCGGCGCGGGCCGCTTCCTCCAGCAGCACCTCAGGCGCCGGCAGTGCGGTATCCCACTCCACCAGCGTCGGCCTCGGCCCCAGCCGGCGCAGCGTGTGTTCGTACACCGCCCAGACCGGCGCGTGCACGCGGCTGCCGTGGTCGTCGATGACCAGACCGCCGCTGTCGTCGTAGCCGGCGAGATGGATCTCGCCGACGCTGGCGGCATCGATCGCGTCGACCCAGCGGCAGGCCGCAGCCACGGCCGCAGCTTCGTCACCGCGGCGTTCATTCAGGGCATTGACGACCAGGTTGTTGACGTCCAACAGCAAGCCGCAGCCGGTGCGGCGCGTCAGGCGGACGAAAAACTCGGGCTCGGCGATGCGATCGTCGGCCCAGTGCAGATAGGCCGACAGGTTCTCGACCAGGATGGGGCGCTTCAGCCGGTCTTGAACCCGCTGCACGTTGGCTGCGAGCACATCGAGCGCGGCGTCGGTGAAGGCCAGCGGCAGCAGGTCGTTGCCATGCACCACGGGCCCGCTGCGCGAGCGTGGCGCACGGGCAAACGACGCGTGGTCGCTGACCCGCACCGGCTCGATGCGATCGGCGAGCGCCGCCAGTTGGTCGAGGTGCCACGCGTCGACGCCGACGGCCGAACCCAGCGACAGCCCAACCCCATGCAGGCTGACCGGCCAGTTCGCACGTGCCGCAGCCAGCACGCCAAGCGCCGCGCCGCCTTCGGCAAAGAAGTTCTCGGAGTGAACTTCGACAAAAGCCAGAGCCGGGGGCGCCGCCAGCAACGGCTGGTAGTGGGGCTGGCGCAGCCCGATACCGGCATGCCGCATGGCGTTGCGCCCCGTGGCCCCCTGTGCGATCAGCCCTTCTTGGCCTTGGCCTCGTCGGCGGTCATGCCCTTCATGTCCTTGCAGGTCCCCTTGCCGACGTACTTCCATTCGCCACTGTGGTTGTCGACCTTGCTCTGGCCGGCGCACGAATGACTGCCGGACAGGTTGGCACAGTCGTTCTGGCCGGCCTTGGCGATGCCGTAGCACTTTTCCTTGGCGGCGCTCTTGTCCTGCGCGGCCGCGTTGCCGATGAGGCCGAGCGCCAGCGCCGAAGCCAGCGCGGACGAGAGGGCGAGACGTTGATTCATCGAGAAAGCTCCTGAAGTGGTGGGTGGGGGTCGCTGCCGGCGCAGCCCTTTGCCGCGCCGACCCCTGCGTAGTCGAACCCGCAGGCCCCGCATTACACGACGAGCCTGCTGCCCCGGAAATGAGAATGGGCGCCCGAAGGCGCCCCGTTCAAGCAAGCGGCGAACGCCGCTTCGAATCAGCCCTGCTGGCGGCGACGCAGTTTGGCGCCGATGGCCAGCAGGCCGAGCGCCATCATGGCGTAGGTGCCCGGCTCGGGAATCGGCACCGTGACCGACTGGCCGACCACCGACTCGATCCAGGCGATGTGGGTGTAAGTCGCCGTCGAACCCGACAGGTCACCGTAGCTGGTGCTGTTGCCGGTCTGGAAGTCGCAGGTCGGGCTGGTGATGCGGCCCGGGCAGAACTGCCAGCCCCAGGAGTGCACGGCCGACAGCAGCCACTTGCCGCTGGCAGCGTCCCAGACGAAATCACCACCGCCGGAGTCACCGCCGGCGATGATCGCCTCGCGGTTGTTGTCCAGGGCCAGACCGCTCGTCCACGCGCTGCTGCCGGTGATGGTACGCATGCGGTCCAGCGTGTTGTACTGGGCGCTCACACCGTCGTAGTCGCTGACGTAGGTGACACCGTAAGTCGGCGCGGTGTAGGTCCCGGCGCCGGGATTTGCGGCATCCCAGGCCGCGAAGACGACGCTGCTTTCGACGTCGGCTTTGTTGTAGCCGAAGTGGCCGTAGGCCGAGTCGCTCCAGCTCGAACCGCTGGCCGACGAGCCGGTGGTCGTGCTGCCGTAGCCGGTGATGAGGTACTCCTTGCCCACGTCGTTGGTGGTGCTCAGGTAGTACGCGTTCAGTGTCGTGACGGGCGCGTTCAACTTGACCAGGGCCATGTCGGCGCCGGTGTCGAGGGCACCACCGGTGGCCACCCAACCCGGGTGCTGCACGTAGCTGACGACGGTGCGCGTTTCGAGCGCGACGTTGTTGTACAGGCCGAACTGCACGCTCATCGTGAGCAGGTCGTCCGTGCAGTGCGCCGCGGTCAGCACGTACAGGCCACCCGGCATCAGCGAACCGCTGCATGCGTAGGTGCCGGCACCGCCCGTGAACGTGAAGTTCAGGCGTGCGGTGCCGTTGAAGGCATTGGCAACACCGTTGAAGGCGGCGCTGGGGTTCAGGCGCCAGTTGGTGACGGCGGTGGTGTTGGACGTGGTCGGGTTGCGATCCAGCGAATCGTCCCAGACGCCGATCATGTTGCGCTGGGAGTTGCCCACCGCAGCGTGGGCGGTGCCCATCGCACCAACGGCAAGCAAGGCGGCCAGCGCCAGCGGTGCCACTGCAAATTCCCTCGATATCTTCATTTGTTCACTCCGTGCATTGGGTGGGTTTTTTTCGGGTCGGACAAGGCTTGCACCGGCAGGACTCGTGCCCTGTTCGCGAAGCTCGGCGACTTGATTCGATTACACCCGCATGCCTGCTTGTGCGGGGCCGCCGCAGCCCCCACGACCCGGGGGCCGGCGCACCCGGATTCAGGTGATTCGCGGCTTCGTACCGCCCGGCGCGCCGAAGCCGCCACCCCCTGGCGTCTCGATGACGAAGACATCACCGGGCTCCATCGCCGCCGAGCCGATGTGGGCCAGCGTCTCGCGCCTGCCGTCGTGCCTTTCGATCCGGTTGATGCCCAGCGCCCCAGGCAAACCGCCCGCCATGCCGAAGGCCGGCACCGTGCGCCCGTTGGACAGGATGCTGGCCGTCATGCGCTCCAGAAAGCGCACCCGGCGCACGCCACCGTCGCCGCCGTGCCAGTGCCCGGCGCCGCCGCTGCCTTGGCGCACCTCGTAACTCTCCAGTCGCACCGGGAAGCGGAACTCCAGCACCTCGGGGTCGGTCAGGCGCGAGTTGGTCATGTGCGTCTGCACGACGCTGGTGCCGTCGAAGCCCCCGACGATCCGCCCCGCGTCGTCTTTCCATGCACCCGCACCACTGCCGCCCGAGATGGTCTCGTAGTACTGGTAGGTCTCGTTGCCGAAGGTGAAGTTGTTCATCGTGCACTGGCCGGCCGCCATGACGCCTAGAGCGCCGTACAGCGCATTGGTGACGCAGGTGCTGGTCTCGACGTTGCCGGCCACCACCGCCGCGGGCGGCAGCGGGTTGAGCATGCAGCCCTCGGGAACGGTGATGTGCAACGGCTTCAGGCAGCCGGCGTTCAGCGGGATGTCGTCACCGACCAGGGTACGGAAGACGTACAGCACCGCCGCCATCGTCACCGCCTTGGGCGCGTTGAAGTTGTTCGGCAGCTGCGCGCTGGTGCCGCTGAAGTCGATGTCGGCCTCGCGTCTGGCGATGTCGACGCGCACCTTCACGTCGATCTGCGCGCCGTTGTCCAGCGGCAACGTGAACTGCCCATCCTTCAACGCCGTGATGACGCGGCGCACCGACTCTTCCGCGTTGTCCTGCACGTGCTTCATGTAGGCCGCCACGGTCTGGCGGCCGAACTGCGTGACCATCGCGCGCAACTCCTGCACGCCCTTCTCGTTGGCCGCGATCTGTGCGCGCAGGTCGGCAGTGGTCTGCTGCGGGTTTCGCGCCGGGTACGGCCCACTGCGCAGCGCAGCGAACAGTTCGGCCTCGCGCATCACGCCGCCACGCACGAGCAGGAAGTTGTCGAACAGCACACCCTCTTCATCAATCGACTTCGAGAACGGCGGCATCGAACCCGGGGTGGTGCCGCCGATGTCCGCGTGGTGGCCGCGGCTGGCGACGAAGAAGCTGGGGCGCGCCGTGCCGCTGGCGGCGCCCGGCCGCTCCGAAGCGGCCGGCAAATCCCCTCGGGGGGTGGCCGGCGGTACCCCGCCGGTCGGCGGCTCCAGGTACACGGGCGTCACCACGGTGACGTCTGGCAGGTGGGTGCCGCCGTGGTACGGGTCATTCAAGACGTAGACATCGCCGTTCTGCATGTCCGGATTGCGGTCGATGACGGTCTTGATCGACTCGCTCATGCTGCCCAGGTGCACCGGCATGTGCGGTGCATTGGCAATCAGCGCCCCGGTCTCGTCGAACAGCGCGCAACTGAAGTCCAGCCGTTCCTTGATGTTGACGCTGTAGGCGGTGTTCTGCAGCCGCAGCCCCATCTGCTCGGCGATGTTCATGAACAGGTTGTTGAAGACCTCCAGCATCACCGGGTCGGCGTCGGTGCCGATCGCATGCTGGGTCTGCCGCGGCGCGATCCGCCGCATGTCGAAGCTACCCGCGATGCTGAGCGTGGCCTGCCAGCCAGGCTCGACCACCGTGGTGGCGTTCTTCTCGGCAATGATGGCCGGCCCGTCGATGCGCGCGCCGGCTTGCAGCGATTCGCGCACGAACAGGCCCGCATCGTGCCAGCTGCCGCTGTGCATGCGCACCCGGGTGTCGGGCTGCGGCACGTGCGCCAACGGTTCGTCGCCGATCCGCTCAGCATCGAAGCGTTCGCCGGCACCCACGGCTTCCACCGACACCGCCTCGATGACCAGCAAGCGGTCGGGCATCAGGAACGCGAAGCGCTGTTTATAGCCGGCTTCGAAGGCGGCGCGGATCGAGCCGATCACACCGAAAGGGACCACCAGCGCGGTGTCGGTACCCTGGTAGCGCACATGCACGTTGCGGCGCAACGTGATCGCAGCCGCGGCCACGCCCTGCCCCGCGACCTCGTCGCTCGCGGCATTGCCCAGCGTGGCCAGCCTCAGCTCGGCCGCCGCAAGGCCGGCTTCGTCGAGCGGCAGTTCGAGCGAGGCCTCGCGCATCGCGATCTGGTCTGCCAGGCCCATGCCGTAGGCGCTCAGCACACCCGCCAGCGGGTGCACGAACACGCGCTCCATCCCCAGCGCATCGGCCACCAGACAGGCGTGCTGGCCGCCCGCACCGCCGAAGCATTGCAGCGTGTACTGCGTGACGTCGTAGCCGCGCGCCACCGAGATGCGCTTGATGGCGTTGGCCATGTTCTGCACGGCGATCTGGAGGAAACCTTCGGCCAGCGATTCGGGTGTCGTGGCACGGCCCGTCGCGGCGTGCACCTGCTCGGCGAGTGCAGCGAACTTCACAACCACGCCATCGCGGTCCAGCGCTTCGTTCGCGCCACGGCCGAAGACCTTCGGAAAGTAAGCCGGCTGGATCTTGCCCAGCAGCACGTTGGCATCCGTCGTGGCCAGCGGCCCGCCGCGTCGGTAGCTGGCCGGCCCCGGATTCGCGCCCGCGCTCTCGGGCCCGACACGCAGCCGCGCGCCGTCGAAACCGAGGATCGAACCGCCGCCAGCCGCCACCGTGTGGATGCTCATCATCGGCGCGCGCATGCGCACGCCGGCCACCAGCGTTTCGAAAGCGCGTTCGAATTCACCCGCGTAATGGCTCACGTCGGTGCTGGTGCCGCCCATGTCGAAGCCGATCACCCGGTCGTGCCCCGCTGCGACTGCCGTGCGCACCATGCCGACGATGCCGCCCGCCGGGCCGGAGAGAATCGCGTCCTTGCCCTGGAAGCGGTGCGCTTCGGTCAGGCCGCCGCTGCTCTGCATGAAATACAGCGGCACACCCGGCATCTGCCCTGCGACCTGTTCGACATAACGTCTCAAAATGGGTGACAGGTAGGCGTCGACGACTGTGGTGTCGCCGCGCGAGACCAGCTTCATCAGCGGGCCGACTTCGTGCGACACGCTGACCTGGGTGAAACCGGCCTCGCGGGCCAGCTTGCCCGCTGCCGCTTCGTGCGCGGTGTAGCGGTAACCGTGCATGAACACGATCGCGCAGGCGCGGATGCCGGTAGCAAACGCGGCCTTCAGGTCGCGCCTCAACGCGGCTTCGTCCAGCGCCACCAGCATGTCACCATGTGCCGACATCCGCTCGTCGGCTTCGACCACGCGTTCGTACAACAACTCCGGCAGCACGATGTGCCGGTCGAACAGCCGCGGCCGCGCCTGGTAGGCGATGCGAAGCGCGTCGCGGAAGCCGCGTGTGGTGACGAGCAGCGTGCGGTCGCCCTTGCGTTCGAGCAGCGCGTTGGTGGCGACGGTCGTACCCATCTTCACGCACTCGACCTGCTCGGGTGTGACGGCCTCGCCGGCCTTCAGGCCCAACAGCCGGCGCATGCCTTCGACCGCCGCGTCGGGGTACTGCTCCGGGTTCTCGCTCAGCAGTTTCAGCGTGTGCAGCGCGCCCTTCGGGTCGCGCCCGACCACGTCGGTGAAGGTACCGCCGCGGTCGATCCAGAACTGCCAGCGGGGGTTGGTGGAAACAGCCATCGAATTTTTCCTTGAAGCAGCCGGCCGGCGGCTACATCAGCCCGGGCAGCCACAACACGATCTGCGGGAACGCGTAGATCAGTCCCGTGGCCAGCACCAGCAGGCCGAAGAACGGCAACGCGGTGCGCGCCAGGTACGGCAACTCGCGGCCGGTCAGGCCCTGAAGCACGAACAGGTTGAATCCGACCGGCGGCGTGATCTGCGCCATCTCGACCACCAGCACCACGAAGATGCCGAACCAGATCAGGTCGATGCCTGCGGCCTGCACGGTCGGCAGCAGCACCGCCATCGTCAGCACAACCATGCTGATGCCGTCGAGAAAGCAACCCAGCACGATGAAGAACACCATCAGCAGCAGCAGCAGCCCGAAGGGCCCGAGCTTCAGGCCACCGATGAAGGCAGCCACTTCGCGCGGCAGGCCGATGAAGCCCATCGCCAGCGTCAGGAACGCGGCCCCGGCCAGGATCAGACCGATCATGCAGTAGACGCGGCAGGCGGCAAACAGGCCTTCCTTGAACGCGGCCCAGGTCAACGTGCCTTCGATGCGGCTGAGCACGAGCGAGCCCGCCACACCCAGCGCCGCCGATTCGGTGGCCGTGGCCAGCCCGCTGTAGATGGCCCCGATGACGAGCACGATCAGCGACAGCACCGGCAACAGGTGCCGCGCCGCGCGCAGCCGCTGCACCAGCGGCATGTCTTCGTCCGCTGCAGGCACCTGCCCCGGGTTGCGCAATGCCCAGATGACGAGGTAGCCCGAGAAGATCAGCATGAGCAACAGCCCCGGCAGCACGCCGGCCACGAACAGGCGGGCGATCGAGACATCGGTCGCCACCGCGTAGACGATCATGATGATCGACGGCGGAATCAGCAGCCCGAAGGTGCCGGCACCGGCCAGCGAACCCAGGCTGATGGCGTCGGGGTAGCCGCGCTTCTTCAACTCCGGCAGCGTGATCTTGCCGATGGTGGCGCAGGTGGCGGCACTCGACCCCGACACCGCCGCGAAGATGCCGCAGCCGATGACGTTGGCGTGCAGCAGCCGCCCCGGCACGCGGTTGAGCCACGGCGCCAGGCCCTTGAAGAGGTCGGCCGTCAGGCGGCTGCGGAACAGGATTTCGCCCATCCACAGGAAGAGAGGCAGCGCCGTCAGCGTCCAGCTCGAGGTGCTGCCCCAGATGGTGAAGACCATGCTGTCGCCGACCGGCCGGCTGGTGAAGACCTGCATCGCAAACACCGCCACGCCGAGCAGGCTCAGGCCGATCCAGAAGCCCGAGGCCAGCACCGCGATCAGCAGCGCGATCAACAACCCGGCGGTGACGATGTCCATCGAGTGTCCGCGTTACTCGACGTTTGCCGCGCCGACCGCCGGCGTGAAGAACACGCGGCCGGCCAGCCGTGACAGCGCAGCATCGAGCATCGCCACCGACAGCCCGACGCAGCCCAGCGCCATCGCCACCTGTGGCAGCCACAGCGGCGTGGCGTCACTGCCCTGTGAGACGTCTTGCGTCGTCCACGACACCCAGACCATGCGGCAGGCATAGAACGCCAGCGCACTGGTCAGGGCGATACCGGCGAGCAGGCACCACCCTTCCAGTGCCGCGCGAAGCCGGGCGGGTGTGTGCTGCAGCAGCAGCGTGACGCGGATGTGCTCACCCCGCTGCAAAGTGCCCGGCAGCCCCATGAACAGCGCCGCGGCGATGCAGTAGCCGGCATACGCGTCCAGCCCGCGCAGCCCGAGCGCGAACTGCCGGTCTGCGATGCCCAGCATCACGCAGACGAAGCAGGCCACCATCGCCAGCGCGGCGCCGGCCATCAGCGCGGCGTAGAAGGTGTCGAGGGCACGGCGCATCGGGTCTGCCGGCGCGCGCTACTTGCGGTATGCGTCGAGCAGCGCCTGCCCTTCGGCGCCGGCCTGCTTGAGCCACTCCGCGCTCATGCGTTCGCCGACCACCTTCAGCTCGGCCTTCAGCTTGGCGCTGCCGCGGTCCACGGTCATGCCCTTGGCCACCAGCTCCTTCAGGTACTCGTCGTCCTTCTGGTCGCTGAGTTTCCAGCCGCGCTCACCCGCCGCGGCAGCCACCTTCAGCACGGCCGCCTGGGCCGGCTTGTCGAGCGCGTCGAAAGCCTTCATGTTGACCACCACCGCGTTGCGCGGCAGCCAGGCGTTGACGTCGTAGAAGTACTTCACCTGCTCGTACAACTTGCTGTCGACGCCGCTGGCACTGCTGGTCAGGAAGTTGTCGACGCCGCCGGTGGCCAGTGCCTGGGGCAGCTCGGCCAGCTGGATCGTCACCGGCTGCGCGCCGACGATCTCGGCGATACGCGTGGTGGCCGGGTTGTAGGCGCGCATCTTGGTGCCCTTGACGTCGGCCAGCGTGGCCAGCGGCTTCTTCGAGTACAGCGACTGCCCGGGCCACGGCACCGTGTAGAGCAGCTTCATGCCCTGGCTGGCCAGCAGCTTGTCGAGCACCGGCACGGACACCGTGTCGAGCTTCTTCGCCTCGGCGTAGGTGGTGGCCAGGAAAGGAATCGCGTCGACGCCGAACAGCACGTTCTCGTTGGCTGCACCGGAGAGGATGAACTCGCCGGCCTGCGTCTGCCCAGTCTGGACCGCGCGCTTGATCTCGTTGGCCTTGAACAGCGACGCACCCGGGTGCAGCGTGATCTTCAACTTGCCGGCGGTGGCCTTGTCGACCTCGTCGGCGAACCATTGCAGGTTCTGCACCTGGAAGGTGTTGGCGCCGTAGCCGGACGGCAGGTCCCACTTGACCGGCGTGGTCTGGGCGGTGGTGGCGCCGCACACGGCAGCCAGGGTGATCAGGGCAGCGAGCTTTTTCATGAAAGGCCTCTCGGGTGGTGACTAGAAAGCAGCCAGTTGGTGGTTGAGCAGGTCGGTGACGAGCATCGACCCCGGGGCATGCGTGATGGCCAGCGGCGGCGCCGCCTGCACCAGCGCGGCCTGCGGCGTGACGCCACAGGCCCAGAACACGGGCAGTTCGTCGGGCCGCACCTCGACGGCATCGCCGTAATCGGGTTGCGCCAGGTCGGCGATACCGATCAGCGCCGGGTCGCCCAGATGCACCGGCGCGCCGTGCACGGCCGGGTAACGCGAGGTGATCTGCACGGCGCGGATCGCGTCGGCGGCCCTCAAGGGGCGCATCGTCACGACCAGCGGGCCGCTGAAAGGGCCGGCGGCCGTGGTCTGGAGGTTGGTGCGGAACATCGCCACATTGCGGCCCTGTTCGACATGGCGCAGCCGCAGGCCCTCGTCGATCAACGCCTGCTCGAAGCTGAAGCTGCAACCGAGCACGAAGCTGACGAAGTCGTCTTGCCAGAGGTCGCGGATGTCGATCGGCTCGGCGTCGAGCCGACCGTCGCGCCAGATGCGGTAGCGCGGCAGATCGGTACGCATGTCGATGCCGGCGCCGAGCGTCGGCAATCCGATGTCGCCGGGCGTGCCCACTGCCAGCAGCGGACAGGGTTTGGGGTTGCGCTGGCAATACAGCAGGAAGTCGTGCGCGAGGGCCTGCGGCAGGATCACCACGTTGCCCTGCACATGGCGATCGGCCAGGCCACTGGTGTGGCCGCTGAAGGCGCCGCTGCGGCAGGCGGCACGCAACTGCGCCGGCGTCCATGCCGGGTCGGGTCTGGGCTGTCTCGCTGCGCCATTCATCGCGTCCGCCGTCACCTCGTCGTAAAGGAATGGGGCCGATTCTGAAAGCCGGTGTGGCCACCGCGCCAACGAAAATTGCTTCTATGGCCTGATCGAAAATTTCGATGAGGCCGGCGCCGCGCTTGGCACCGCTTGGCCGGCTGCCTTCGCGGCCGGCCGACATGAATGTGAGCCATCCCTAGACCGCTGGGGCTCGTCGGAATACCTGACACCTCCCGGCCCCCCGAACCTGGGGGCTCCCGCCGAAGTATGTAACCGCTTGATTTGCAAGCGCTTTGGTCGGGTTGAACGTGCCTGGCATTGCACTTGCTTAAGTGGGCCCGACCCGCTTGACTTAACGCGTGTCAAATGGGGCCCGGTCCTGACATCCAAGTTCAACGGAGGAAGCATGTTCCAAATTTCAACCCTCGCGCCCCCTGGCGCTTGCTGGAGCTATGTCGCTGGCCGGTACAGCACAGGCCAACATCGTTAGCAACGGCGGTTTCGAGACCGGTAATTTTTCCGGCTGGACGCAGTTCGGCAACACGGGCTTCGACAGCGTGAGCACCAACGCTTTAGTTGTCCAAGCTGGCTCCCAAGGCGCGTCCTTTGGCGAGGTTGGCGCCTTCAGCGGCATCTTCCAGACGCTGGCGACCACAGCCGGCGCGAGCTACCAAATCTCCTTCTGGTTAAGAAACATCAGTTCCGTGACACCGAACGCGATGGCATTCAACTGGAACGGCGGCGGCGCCGAACTGTCGTTCACGAATGCCGCGGCTTTTGGGTATACGAACTACACCTACCTGCTGGCGGCGACCGGCGCCACCACAGATCTGCGCTTCGGCTTCCGTCACGACCCGGCCTTCTGGGCCTTGGACACCGTTTCGGTGGTGCAGGTCCCCGAGCCTGGCTCGCTGGCGCTCGTCGGCTTGGCCCTCGCGGGTCTGGCGCTGGCGGCGCGCCGCAAGCAAGCCTGAGCCTCTTCCAGGCAGAGACATGGGCGGCCCTCGGGTCGCCCTTTTTCATGGCTGGCGGCTACAGCGCCTTCAGCATCGCCTGTACCTCACCCTGCTGGGTGAAGGCGGGGCCGAGCCTGACCAGGTTTTCAAGCTCTTGCCTGGCGTCCGACTTCTTGCCTTCCTTGATCAGCAGCTGCGCCAAGCGCAGGCGCATTGCGCCGTCCTTGGGCCTCAACTCCACGGCGCGTTTCTGCGTTTCCAAAGCCTTGGCGGTCTTGTTGTCGGCGTCCTGCGCCAGCGCCAGGGTGTCCAACAGCGACGGATTGTCGGGCTGCACCCGCAGAGCGTTCTCGGCCATGGCCAAGGCACCGGGCTTGCGCTGCTTGGCCAACAGCCATGCGATGTTGTTCATGACGCCGGCGTTGCCGGGCTGCGCCGCCAGCACCGTGCGGAACTCCTTTTCGGCCTCGGCCCAGTCGCCAGCGGCAGTCGCCCGCTCGCCAAGGTAGTGGACGAAGTCCATGTCGCCCGCATGATCGCGGCGCCAGTCGTTGGCAAAACGCTCGGCCTCGGCGCGCTGCTCGCCTGCGCCCAGCGCGCGGTGCACGACGATGGCCAGGGCAGTCGACTTTTCGCGCTGCCAGGCGGCCTTGAAGGCCGGCATCGCTGCCGGCCAGTTCTTGCGCATCGCCTCTATCTCGCCTTCCAGCGCGTAGCCAGCGGCCTGCTTGGGTTGACGCTGCTGCATCGCCCGGGCGATGGCCACACCGTCCGGGTGGCGTTGGTCCATCGCCGCCAGCAAGGCCAGGCCACGCTGGGCAAGAACGTTCTCGGGTTCGATCTCGACGGCCTTGCGCGCGGCCTGGGCCGCGGCCGCGCGGTCGTTGTCGGCCGTGAACGCCTCGGCCAACTGCAGCTGGTAGGTCGTATTGCGCGGCTGCAGGCTGGTCAGGCGCTTGAAGCTGGTCACAGCGCCGCGGGTGTCGCCGGCCGCCACCTGCGCGCGCCCAAGCGCTTGCATCACCGGCATGTGGTTGGGCATGGCGGTGATCGCGTCCTGCGCCGCGGCCAGCGCGTCCTGGGGCTGGCCGGTGGCGAGCAGGCGGTCGACCAGCATCAGGTGGGGCACGGCGTCGGTGGGGTCGGCCTTGGTCGCGTCGCGCAATTGCGCCACGATCGCTGTCTCCGGCGTGCCGCCGACGCGGGCGTCGATGTCGGCCAACGCCACCCGCGCGCGGGTGTTCTTGGGGTCAGCCTTGATTAGATCCTTCATGCGCTGGCGCGCCTTGTCCGGCTGCCCCACTTCGAGATCCATTCCCGCCAGCCGGGCAACCGCGGGAAAGTAGCCCGGCTGAATCTTCAATGCCTTTTCCAGGCTGGCCGCCGCACCCGGCTTGTCGCCCTGGAGATACAGCACCAGGCCGCGCGTGGCCGGCGGAAAGGCCTGGTCGGGCAGTTGCTTCTCGAGCCGGTCGATCACGACCAGCGCGCTTTTGTAGTCACGCTGCTGCAGCCGCGCCGCGGCCAGCGCCACGTCGGCCTGGGCGTTGCTGTCGGACTTGGCGATGGCCTCCAGTTGGACGAGCGCCGCCGCGCTGTTGCCGCGCTCCAGCTGCGCGGTGGCCATTGAAGTTCGCACCGCGGCGCTGTTGGGCGCGGCGCGCAGCGCGCGCTGGAAGCTCTGGTCCGACTGCCCTCCGTCACCGGCCTGGAGGAATGCCTCGCCGGCGAGGGTCAGGCTGGCCGGGTCGGCCTTGTCGTTGTGGGTGACCGGCTTCAGGATCTCGACCGCCTTTTCAGGCTGGCCGGTCCGCAAGTAGGTGCGTGCCAGCAGGTGGCGCGCGCGCAGGTCGCCCGGCGAAGCCTTCAGAGCCTGGCCGAGCAGGCCTTCAGCCGTGGCGAAACGCTGCAGGCGGAGGTTGGCGGCGCCGGACAACACCAACACCTGCGGTCCGCCGAACTTGGCTGCAATCAGGCGGTCGGTGAACTCGACGCAGCGCAAATCGTCGTTGTCCAGGAACGCCACCACGGCCTGCAGGTTCAGCGTCTCGGCATGGTTCGGCCCGATCGCCTTGAGCTTGTCCAGCTCGGCATTGGCGAGGTCACGCTTGCCTTGGCGCAGCAGGATGTCGACCACGGCCGCATGCAGACGCACAGAGCCGCCAGCGGACGCCAGCGCCTGGCGCAAAGCCTGCAGGGCACCTTCGGCGTCAGACCGGGCCTGCTGCAGGATGTCGGCCTTCAGCAAGCTGGCAGGCTCGTTGCCCGCATCCGCCTTGAGGAGGTTATCCAGCAACTGCAACGCCACATCCGGCTTGCCCTCGGCCATCTCCAGGCGCGCCAGCAGCGTGGTGGCCGGCGCGAAGCCGGGCTGGGCCTGCAACGCTGCGGCCACGCGGTCGCGCGCCGTGGCGGTATCTCCCAGTTCGGCGTGCGCGGCCGCCACGGTGCTCTTCAGGTCGGCATCGTCGGCGCGGTCGGCGAGTTCGGCCTTCGCGTAAGACGCCACCACCTGGCTGGCCTGGCCTGCAGCCAGTAACGCACGGGCGAAGTCCGGGTCCACCTGTTCGACCGGAAGCAACTCCCGCGCGCGCCGCAACTCGATCAGCGCGGCGGCGACGTCACCGGACATCAGCAGCGCGCGACCGAGCATCAGGCGCGCCTGGCCCGAGTCCGGGTTCTTGCCCAGCGCGTTCTTGAACTCGATCAGCGCGCCCCGCGTGTCCTTCTGCGCCAGCTTCGCCTTGCCCGAGGCGATCAGCGCGGCTTCGTTGCCACCCGAGCAGGCCACCAAGGCCGGCGCGGCGGCGGCCAACAGCAACGGGTGGCGGAACGTCGTTCGACTCATGAGCGGGCCTCCTGGGCAGCCAGCTGGGCGGCACGTGCCGGAACCTGCTGGTGGCTGCCTAACGCTACAACAGGTGGCGGTCGCCGGACACCCCTGAAGCGTCGAGCGAACGCACGCGCTCGGCCGCCGGGCGCCGGTTGAACACCAGCACCGACTCGACCACCTGCCCGGCAGCCGATGCAGCCGGGTCGTCGCGCCAACTCATGTGGATCGGCAGCGGCGTCAGCACCGCATCGCAGCGCACGGCGCACAGCGACAGCCGATCCGCCAATCGCAACACGGCCGCTTGCGGCAGCGTGGCCACGCCGAAGCCCTGCTCGACCAGTTGCACCATCGCCGAGATCGACGAGATGGTGTGCACCCGCGGCGCGTCCAGCCCGTGCTGGCGGCACAGCTGCAGCAACGCCACGTGGGGCTGCGAGCCGCGCTGGAAGGTCAGCAGTTCATGGGCTTCGGTCAACTGCCCCAGCGTGTGCCGCTTGCGCCCATGCCGCGCCCGCTGGCCGACGAACACCATCGGCATCGGCGCGAGTGCGCGCGTCTGCACGCGGTCGCCGTCGGCCGGCAATGCAGCCAGAATCAGGTCGGCGGCACCGCGGCGCATCTGGTCCAGCAGCACCGGCGTGGTCTCCACCGTCAGCGCCAGTTCGAGCGCCGGGTGTTCGCGGCGCAACGCCTGGACCCATTCGATCAGCCAGCTGTGCAGCACCGATTCGATGACGCCGATGCGCAGCTGCATCGGCTGTTGCGTGCCGCTGCCGAACTCGGCCTTGATCTCGCGCTGCAGGTTCAGCAACCGCTCGGCATGGCGGAAGAAGCGCGTGCCGGCCGTCGTCAGGCGGAACTGCTTGTCGCGCCGGTCGAGCATCAGCACGCCGAGTTCGGCTTCCAGCGCCGCGATGCGACTGGACAGGGCCGATTGGGTGACGAACAGCTTCTCAGCGGCCCGCGTCACGCTCTTCAGCGTGACGGCCCAGTAGAAAGCTTCGACGAACCGGAGGTTCATGAGCGCGGGTGGTTCATGGTTGCAGGAGCTTCATGCACCGGATGATCGCAGCGCCGGCGGCGCCGACGAACTGGCCGGCCTTGACCCCGCACTTCAGCCGCTTGGTGCGCGCCGCGCTGCCTAGCATCGAACGGCAACGAATCCACTGTCCATGTCCGATCTGTCGCTGCCACCCATCAAAGGCCTGTCGCTCATCCCGAAGGACGGGCCCGACGCGTTCGCATGGCCAACCCCGCCGCTGCCCAACTACCCGGGGCCGCGCCCTTCGGCCGCGCCGGACGTGTGCGAGATCGAAGGCATGAACGGCCAGACGATGGTCGGCCGGATCGTCGACTTCAAGCCGCACGAGAGCGTGCTCTTGCTGCGCCCGGCCAATTCGCGGGCCGCGGTGCCGGTGCGCTTCTCGCAGTTCCGCCGCATGCGGCTGGCCCTGCCGCTGTCGGTGCTGTCAGCCGCCGAGGCCGGTGACCCGGGCGAATCGCCCGCTGGCGGCGCGCAGGCCGAGCTGCTGTCGCAGCGGCCGGCCGTGCCGTTCAAGGTGCACTTCAAGGACGCCGCCGCGTGGGAGGGCCTGACACTGGGCCACCGCGAAGAAGCCTGCGGCTTGTTCCTGTTCGAACCGGTTGACGGTGGCAGTGCCGCGCGCCGGGTGTTCGTGCCGCGTCACGCCTACACCGCTGTCGAGATCGGCTTGAAGATCGGCGAGGCGCTGATCGCGCAGAACGTCGCCACGCCCGAGCAGGTGCATGCCGCGCTGGCCGAGCAGCAGCAACTACGCCAACGCAAGCTCGGCGACATGCTGGTGGTGCGGCAGATCATCAAGCCCGAAGAGCTGCTGGCCGCCATCGAGCAGCAGTCGAAGATGCCGATGGTGCGCATTGGCGAGGCACTGACCGCACTCGGCTTCATCAACGAGCTGCAACTCGACGAAGCGCTGCAGATGCAGCGCCAGGACCGCAGCGTGCCGCTGGGCGAACTGCTGGTGCGCCAGGGCGTGGTGTCACGCGCCGACTTGCAGACCGCGCTGGCGCGCAAGATGGGCTACCCGCTGGTCGACGTGGCGACGTTTCCGCCCGAGGCCGAGGCCGTGACACGCCTGCCGCACGCGGTGGCGACCCGATTGATGGCGCTGCCGCTGATGATGCGCGCCAGCCGCGTGATCGTGGCGCTGGAAGATCCGAGCCATCGCCGCGCCATCGACGAGCTGGAGTTTGCGTCGCAGTGCAAGGTGGTGCCGGTGTTGGCGCGTGCCGGCGTGCTGGGTGCGGCCATCGAGCGCGCCTACGAAAAATTCGGCGCCAGCATGAGTGCGCCACGCTCGAACGCGGAGGTGTCTGCCGCGCTCGACTTCGAGCCCGGCGACGCGACCAGGCTGCTCGCCAGCATGGAAGGCACGGCTGCCGACGACAGCGACGACGGTGCCATCGAACAGAGCGACAACACGCTGGTGCGGCTCATCAACTCGATGATCCTGGAAGCCCAGGCGCAGGGCGTATCGGACATCCATATCGAGTGTTCGCCGCAGCGCGAGAAGGTGCGCATCCGTTTCCGCAAGGACGGGCAGTTGCGCCCCTACCTCGAGCTCACGGCCGGCTACCGCAACGCGCTGATCGCACGGCTGAAGATCATGTGCGACCTGGACATCAGCGAGAAGCGCAAGCCGCAGGACGGCAAGATCAACTTCAGCAAGTTCGTCCAGAACAGCCGGCTCGAACTGCGCGTGGCCACCATCCCCACCCAGGCCGGTTGCGAGGACGCGGTGCTGCGTCTGCTGGCCAGCAGCAAACCGATTCCGCTGGACAGCCTGAACCTCAGCCCGATCAACCTCGCGCGCTTCAAGGAAGCGGCGCGGCGGCCCTACGGAATGATCCTGTGCGTGGGCCCAACGGGCTCGGGCAAGACGACTACGCTGCATTCGGCGCTGAGCCTCATCAACACGCCGGAACGCAAGATCTGGACGGCCGAAGACCCGGTCGAAATCACCCAGGTCGGCCTGCGCCAGGTGCAGGTGAACCCGAAGATCGACTGGACCTTTGCGAAGGCACTGCGCAGCTTCCTGCGCGCCGACCCGGACGTGATCATGGTCGGCGAGATCCGCGACAAGGAAACCTCACAAGTCGCCGTCGAAGCCAGCCTGACCGGCCACCTGGTGCTGAGCACCCTGCACACCAACAGCGCGCCGGAAACCGTGACGCGGCTGCTGGACATGGGCATGGACCCGTTCAACTTTGCCGACGCCTTGCTGGTGGTGTTGGCGCAGCGGCTGGTGCGACGCCTGTGCACGAAGTGCCGGGTCGAACGCGAGGCCAGCCCGGAAGAAGAAGAAGAGTTGCTGCGCGACTACCTGCACGTGCTGGAGGGCGTGCCCGGTGCGCCGGGCCCCGACAGCGTGCTCGCAGATTGGCGCCAACGCTTCGGGCGCGAGCGCGAGCCCGGCGACGAGCGGGTGCGCTTGACGCATTACCACGCACCGGGGTGCGACCACTGCGGGGGTACCGGCTACCGCGGGCGCGCGGGCATCCATGAACTGATGCAGGTCTCACGCGGGCTGCGCCACCTGATCCAGACCAACACCCGCGCCGACGAACTGCAATGCCATGCCCTGGCCGAGGGCATGCGCACGCTGCGCCAGGACGGCATCGAGAAGGTGCTGGCCGGCGTGACGACGATCGAAGAAGTGCGCGCGTCGTCCTGACGCGGTTCATGCCTCAGGGTGAGCCTGAGCCTGCGGCTTGGTCCTTCTCGGGATCGAAAGTCGCGGTCGATGTCGGCCCGGTGCCGTCCGGCTCGACGCTGACGACCTTGTCGTCGAGCGCGTCTTCCTTGAAGTTGCGCGGCTGGCCCTTGTTGGCTTTGCGCTGCGAGTCGAGCAAGCTCTGTCGCTGAGCCTCGGCCTGCTTGTCAAGCGCGGTCTTGGTCTTTCGGTCGGCAGCCACGGCGCTTACCGGAAGAAGATGTAAAGGATCACCAGCACGATGGCCGGCACGCCGAGTAGCCAGCCGATGAGGTACTTGCCCATGATTCGTCTCCTTGGGTTCGGTGTGTGCCGGCGGCGCTGGCATCACGGGCTGTAGGTTGGGCTTGTTGGGTTGCGGCGGGTGTGGGCGGGGAGTGCAGGATGGTGTGGGCGGTGTCTGACATGTGCGCTCGGCGCTCGGCGCTCGGCGTTGGCGTTGGTGTTCGGCGTTGGCGCGGCAAAGACGGGCTCGGGCGGGCGGGCTGGGGCGCTCGGGCGTGGACGGCCTTTCGCTTCGCTACAGGCTCCCCTGCGGTGCTCGGGTTCTTGGCCGCACGCCATAACTCGCTGCTCTCGCTGCGCTCGTTTGGCTTAAACAAATGGCGTGAGTCAGTTCTTGATGCGCGCTAACGCGCGCCGGCCATGAACCCTGCGCTCCTCGGCGTCCACACTCGCGCCCCAGCCCGCCAGCCCGAGCCCACCTTTGCAGCAACGGGTTGGGTGACCGAAGACAAAGCGGCTCGGCGAACAAACCCCGCCTGCCGTGACGCGCTGACCGAAGCCAGCAACGCGCTAAAGCTGAACCGGCGTCGAACGCGGCAATGCCATCCCGCGGCGCTGCATCTCCTCGCGCACCCGATCGGGCCGGTCGGTGACGATGCCGTCCACGCCCATATCCATGGCGCGCGCGATGTCGGCTGGCTCGTTGACCGTCCACGTCAGCACTTTCAGACCCAGCGCCTGCGCTTGCTTGACCTTCTCTGCATCCAGATCGCCCAGGAAGCACGACCAGAAACGCCCGCCGGCCGCTTTGATGAGTTGGGGCACCGAACCATGGTCGGCGTACCTGAAACCCGCCGTCCAGGCCGAAGCTTCGGCCTTGTCGGCGCCCACGTTGTCGAGCCACCGCTGCTGGGCCGTGAGGTAAACGGTGCCGATCTCGGGCGCCTCTTTCTGCACCACCTGCAACGTTCGCCAGTCGAAGGACAGAATGGTCGTGCGTTCGGCAACACCCGCTTCGCGAATGGCGCCGATCAGCGCCCGTGCGAAGGGCTCGGGCGCCATCGTGTCCAGCGGCGCGTTCGGGTTCAGCTTGGTCTCAAGCGCAAAGCGAACGTCGGTGTTGCCCGCCTTCTTCACCAGCGCGAACAACTCAGCAAGCCTGGGCAGACGGGTGCCGTCGACCGGCTGCTGGGCCGGGTACTGGCCGGCATAACGCGTACCGGGCTTGAGGCGGCCGACGTCGTAGCGCTGCAACTCGGCGAAGTCGGTGTGCCAGATCACGGGGCCGCGCGCAGCCAGGAACTGTCCGTCGGGGCCGCGGGTGATGTCGGGGTTGAGGGCCGGGTCGTGCGAGATCACGAGCTGGCGGTCGCGCGTGATGGCGACATCGGTCTCGAGCGTGGTGACGCCGATGGACAGCGCCAGCGCAAACGCCGGCAGCGTGTTCTCCGGCGCCAGCGCACGCGCGCCGCGGTGGCCTTGCAGATCGAAGGCACCCGCTTGCAGGCTCAGGCACAACGACAGGGCAGCAACGATCCAAGACTTCATGCGGGTACCTCGGCAATGGCGCATCTATTCCACCATGCGCGCCAACACCCGGTCCACCATCACGCCGCTCTGCCCCAGGTAGTTCGAAGGGTCAGCATCTTCAGCAGCGTTGCCTGTTCGGCGTGCGGCGCGACCTGCGGGTGTGCGGCCAGCCCAGGCCCATCGTCACCGCCTCGCTCATCACCAGGGCGCGCGTCATCCCGATGTTGTGCATCAGCGCGCCGGGCTTCAACCGCCGACCAGCACCCCGACCCGGGCCAGAAAGTCGCCCTTCGCAAAGGGCTTGTCGAGGCTGGCACAGCCCGAGTCGGCGAGGAAGCGCTTGGCGCCCGGGCTCAGCGTGTCGCCGGTGACGAAAAGCATGCGCCGCGCGAGATGCGGTTGGCGCACGCTGACCTCGCGCCACAGCGCGGCGCCATCGACATCGGGCATGCGCAGGTCGGAAACGATGGCGTCGAAGCGCACTTCGTCCAGCATCTCCAGCGCCACCGCGCCCGAGTCGGCGGTCGCGACTTCGTAGCCCGCGCCTTCGAGCATGTCGCGTATCAGATCGGCGATCTCGGCTTCGTCGTCGACCACCAGCACGCGCTGCGCAGCGGGCACTGGCGCGGCCTCGGCCAGCGGGGCCGGGCGGGTCGGTGCGGGGAATTCGCTGCGCACGGGCAGGTTGAGCAGAAAAGTGGCGCCGCGCGGCGTGTCTTCGAGCGTCAACTCGCCGCCGTGGTCGTGCGCCACCGAGCGCGACACCGGCAAGCCCAGGCCCGTGCCCAGGCCTTCGCCCTTGGTCGTGAAGTAGGGGTCGAAGATCCGCTCGCGCACATCCTCGGGTACGCCGGGGCCGTTGTCGGCCACCCGCAGCCACAGCAGCGGCATAGCGTCGGCATGGTCGGCGCTGGCTGCCGACAGGCCGGTCTCGATCCGCAACTCGCGCGGCGCCGGCACTGCGCCGAGCGCCTGTTCGGCATTGACGATCAGGTTCAGCACCAACTGGCCCAGCCGGTCGGCATCGGCATGCAGCTCGGGCAGGCCGTCGGCCAACGCTAGCGTCAGCCGCACGCCGTTGGCGCGCAGGCTGTACTGCAACAGGTCCGCGGCGCCGCGCACCAGGTCGTTCAAGCGCATCGCCGCACGCGCTGCGGGGCGCTGACGGGCCATGTTCAGGAAGGTGCGCACGATGCGCCCGCAACGTTCGGCAGCGTCGCGGATGCGCACCACGTCGGCATGCACCGGCGTGCCAGCGGTCTTCTCTTCCAGCAGGCTGGCGCGGCCCATCACGATGGCCAGCGGGTTGTTCAGCTCGTGCGCCACGCCGGCCAGCAGGCTGCCCATTGCGGTGAGCTTCTCGCTCTGGCGCAGCGCGTCTCGCTGGCGTTCGATGACCTCGGCGGAGCGCAGGCGTTCGCTCATGTCGGCGATCGACGCGGTGTAGTAGTGGCCACCGGCGGCGTCGGTCTGCCACAGCACCATCTCGATCGGGAACTCGCTGCCGTCGGCGCGTGAAGCGTGCATCTGCAAACGCTGGCCCATCACGCGCGGTGCCTCGCCGCGCGCCAAACGTTCCATGCCGGCGTGGTGGCCGCCGCGATGACGCAGCGGGATCATCAACTCGGCCACCTGCCGGCCCAGCGCCGCGGCGCGGGCCAGGCCGAACATCCCCTCGGCCGCCGGGTTGAATTCGACGATGAGGCCGTTGGCGTCGGTGGTGACGATGGCTGCCAGCGCGTTGTCGACGATCGCGGTCTTGAGCTGTTCGGCACGCTGCAGCGCCTGCACCTGTTCGAGCAACTGCTGCTCTTGTTGCTTGAGTTCGGTGAAGTCGCGCGCGTATCCGATGACCACCTGCACCGTACCGTCGGCACTGGTGTGCGGGATCAACCGCTCCTCGGTGTAGCGGCGGCCGCGGCCGGGGTAATCGCTCCAGCCTTCCCAATCGATGGTCCCGCCGCCGAACACGTGTTCGGCCACCGTCAGGTAGTTCTGGTGGACGCGCTCGCCGCGCACCTCGAGCACGGTGCGGCCCACCATCTGCTCGGCGCGCAGGCCCAGGAAGTCGAGCGTGGCGGCGTTGGCGTACAGGTAGCGCGCAGCGCGGTCGATCAGCACCACGCGCGCGGGCACACGCTCGAGCAGCAACTCCAGCAAGCGGGGGTCGAGCGCTGCAGGGATCGGCGGGGCATCAGGCATCAGGCATCAGGCATCTGGCCTCAAGGGCGGGCTTGCAGCAACTGCGCCAACTGTTCCAGCAACTCGGCGCGGGCGAAGGGCTTTTCGAGGCGCGGGCAGCCGGTCTCGTCCAGGAACTGGCGCGCCCCGGGCGAGAGTGTGTCGCCGGTGACGAACAGCATGCGCCGCACCAGCGTGGGGTGGCGCTCGCGCACCGCTCGCCACAGAGCGGCACCGTCCAGGTCGGGCATGCGCAGGTCGCTGACGATGGCGTCGAAGCGCGCGGTGTCCAGCAGCTCCAGAGCGACGGCGCCCGAGTCGGCGCTGGCCACTTCGTAGCCGGCGGCTTCGAGCAAGGTGCGCAGCAGGTCCGTGATCTCGGCCTCGTCGTCGATCACCAGCACGCGCGCTGCACCGGCCGGCAGCGGCTCCGCGGCAGCCGGCAGCATCGGCGCGGTGGGTGCGGCCGCGTGCAGCGGCAGGCTGAGCAGGAAAGACGCGCCGGCCGCGGGTGAGGTTGCGGCTGGCTCCAGCACCAGCTCGCCGCCATGCTCACGCACGATGGCGCGCGACACCGACAGCCCAAGCCCGGTGCCGATGCCCTCGGCCTTGGTGGTGAAGAAGGCCTCGAAGAGCTTGTCGCGCGCCGCCGCGGTAACGCCCGGGCCGCTGTCGGCCACGCGCAGCCAGACACCGGGCCCGCCGGCGACGAGCGCGTCGCCCTGGTCGCTCTGCAACACGATGCGGCGCGGGCCCGGGTGCGCCGACAGCGCCTGCTGCGCATTGACGATCAGGTTCAGCACCACCTGCCCGATCTGGTCGCCGTCGGCCCGCACTTCGGGCAGCCCTTCGGCCAGGCGCAGTTCGATGTCGATGCCATGGCTGCGCAGCGTGTAGCCCAGCATGTCGGCCGCCGCGTGCGCCAGGTCGTTCAGCCGCACCGGGCCGCGCTGCGCCGGCCGGCTGCGCGCCATGTTGAGGAAGGTGCGCACGATGCGCCCACAGCGCTCGGCCGCCTCGCGGATGCGCACCGCATCGGCCTGCAGCGGCGAGCCGACGGTCTTTTCCTCGAGCAGGCTGGCGCGCCCCATCACGATCGCCAGCGGGTTGTTCAGTTCGTGCGCCACGCCGGCCAGCAGGCTGCCCATCGCGGTCAGCTTCTCGCTCTGGCGCAGCGCGTCACGCTGGCGCTCGATGACCTCGGCGGCGGCATGCGTGTCGGTCTGGTCGGTCATCGACGCGGTGAAGTACTCGGCGCCGCCGACCTGGGTCATCCACATCACCACCTCGACCGGAAACTCGCTGCCGTCGGCGCGGCGCGAGACGCGCTGCATGCGCCGGCCCATCAGGCCGTCCGGGTCACCTTCGCGCATGCGACGGATGGCGACATCGAAGCGGTTGCGAAAACGATCGGGGATCAGCACCTCGCCGACCGGCCGGCCCAACGCCTGCCTGCGCGGGCAGCCGAGCATCGCTTCGGCGGCGGGGTTGAACTCGACGACGCTGCCTTGTGCGTCGGCCACCACCACCGCCGACTGCGCGTGGTCGACGATCGCCGACTTGAGCCCGTCGGCGCGCTGCTCGCGCTGCGACGCGCTGCGCATCGACGCGAAGGTGCCCGTCACCATCTGCACCCAGGGCTGCCAGCGCTGGCTCAGCCGCGGCTCGGCCGCCGTGGCGTCGGCCGACAGCCGCTGCAGGTAGCCCAGCACTTGCAGCACCGGCGTCAATACGCGCTGGCGCAGCACGGTCTGGCCGATCCACCACACGACCAGCAGGCCGAGAGCGATCAGCGAATACGGCAGCACCTGCGGCAGGGTAGCCCGCCACAGCGCACCTTCCGGTGCAGCCAGCACCAGCGTCCACGGCGCGTCCAGAACGCGCACGGCGATCAGCCGCTGGCCGCGCGCCGACAGCACTTCGCCCGGGCCCTCGGCGGCGCGTGCCAGCAACGCCGGGTCGATGCCGGTCGGCAGCCGAGCGGCCCACATCACCGGGCCCGAGGCTGCTGCGCCAGGCGCCAAGGCCGCCGCCGCTGCCGGCGGCAATGCCGCGGTCACCGGCTGCTGCCGATCGGCCAGCACATGGCCGCGCTGGTCGATGACCCAGGCCTGCCATGGCGCGCCCGGCATGCGGCCGAGCAGACGCTCCAGCGTCGACAGCCGGAGGTCGGTGCCGACGATGCCATGCAGGTCATCGCCGTTGTAGAGCGGCGCCGCATGCGAGACCAGCAGGCCCTTGCCGCCGGCATCGACGTAAGGCGCGGTCCAGTACGGCTGGCGCGAAGGGTTGGCCTGCGGCAGCCCGCCCGCGACGACCTCGTAGCCGTACCAGTCAGCGACCGCGGTGCTCATGTCGGCGGCACCCTGCGCTTCGACCAGCGAGCCGCTCGGCGCCCAGGGGTATATCACCAGATGTTTGTCGGGCCAGCCGAAGTAGTACGACCAGATGAAGTCCGGGTTGCGCTGGTGCGCCAGCTCGATCACCGCCGACAGCGCTTCGACGCGGCGCAGTGTCGCCGCGCCCGGTGGCTGGCCGCTGCCCTGCGGCCACAGCAGCTGCGCCACGCCGCTGCCCAGCAGCTGCGGCAAAGCGTCGAGCGACCAGCCATCGGCGCGACCGTCGCCGAGTCTGCGCGGCTGAAGCGCCGCAGCCACTGCAGGCGCCACGTTGCTGTCGTTGCGCAGCATCTCTTGCAGCATCCAGTGGCGCAGGTCGGCGACATGGTGGATGGCGTCACGCGCCACGCCCTCGAAGCCGAAGCGCTGGGTGCGCGCTTCGGCGGCCGCGCTGTCGACCACCCGCCTGAACTCTGCAAAGGCCTGCCAGGCGGCGAGCAGCAGCACCAGCCCCAGCAGCGGCAGCAGTGTCAGCCAGAGCAGCCGGCGCGACCGGCGCAGCAACTCCTGCGCCGACATCTCATGGTGCAGGCCGATCTCGGCGTCGGTCACGCGGGCGGCCTCAATCAGGCCCGTGGCACGTAGACGTAGCCGACGTTGCGCACCGTCTTCAGCACCTCGGGCTTGTCGGGGTTGCGCTCGATCTTGCGGCGCAGGCGCATCACGCGCAGGTCGATCGAGCGGTCGAACACGTCCCAGCCGCGGTTGTGCGCCTGTTCCATGATCTGGTCACGGTTCAGCGGCCGGTTCGGGTGGCGCGCGAACAGCGCCAGCAGGTCGAACTCGGCGGCGGTGATCTCGATCTCGCCGCCGTCTTCGGCAAAGAGCTTGCGCTGTTCGGTGTCGAGCAGGCAGTGGCCGAAGGCGATGCGGTGCGCGGCAGTTGCCGGTGCGGCGGGTGTCGCAGCCGGCGCGGTAGCCGCCAGCACGACTGCCGCTTTCAGCTGTGTGCGCCGAAGCACCGCGCGCACGCGGGCCAGCAGTTCGCGCAGCTCGAAGGGTTTGGCCACGTAGTCGTCGGCGCCCAGTTCCAGGCCGACGATGCGGTCGATCGATTCGCCCACCGTGGTCAGCATGACGATGGCCACCCCGGGGTGCGCCTCGCGCAGCCAGCGCGCCAGCGACAGGCCGTTTTCGCCCGGCATGTTCACGTCCAGCAGCGCCAGGTCGGGGCGGGCCGACGCGATCAGTTCGCGCGCCTGCGCCGCGTGTTCGGCGGCCATCACGCTGAAGCCATGACGGGTGAAGTACTCGCCGAGCAGGCCGCGCAACTCGGGCTCGTCGTCGACCAGCAGGACGACCGGGGCCAGGGCCGGGGTCGGTGGTGCGGCAGGGGTGGGTGTGCTGGGCATCGGCGTTGCGGCGGCCTGGAGCAGGGGTTCAGGCGCGTCGAAATGATAGGGGCCGGGGGGCCCCATCGGGCTCACGCCGATCGCCAGCGCGCTCATCGCACGGTGGCGAAGTTGAGCGTGACCTTCGGGTTGCGGCGCAGGATCGGCAGCACGATCTCCTGGAACACGCTGCCGGGGATGAGGGCGCTCTGGTCCAGCTTGACCGGGCCGCTGACCTGCAGGCACATCTGCTCGACCGCGGTGTGCCAGGCCTTCTTGGCCTGTTCGCGCGTGAAGCGGCCGGGGCTGTCGGGGTGGAACAGCCACATCCGTTCGAGCTGCTGGCCGCCAGGGCTGGACTCGAGCGAACCCGCTACCGGCGTCGTTACCGGCAGGTGCCAGAAGCGGGTGCTCTCGCTCTCCAGCCATTCCAGGTCGCGGTTCCACGCGATCTGGCGCAGGCGCGCCAGGATCACGCTGCGGTGCGTTTGCGCCCAGGGTGGGGCATCGGCGGCCCAGGCCTTTTCGCCCGGCACGTAGACGCGGCAGGCGCCGTGTTTCATCGGTTCGATCTGAAGCGACAGCCAGCTGTCGGCTTCTTGGTACGTCAAGGCCTGCCAGCCCATGCGGCACTGCCAGGACTGGGTGGTCTGCGGGGCTGGTTTGCGGAAGAGGCCGAACATGCGTGCTCCTGAAGAGGGGGCTGAAGGCTTCGCATGCTGGGCTGGCCCGGTATCAATCGCGCTGCAACGCCCAGCCGCTTGGTTTCAATCGTTGCCGCTGCGGCTGCAAATGGTCGACCGGCTGCTACCGCCGCGCGCTCGAGCTGCTCGGAGCCGCCACGCCCTGTCGGACGCCTTGGCGATAGGTGCCGCGCGCGTCGTGCGCGTCGTGTTCCTGGGTGTAGTCGTCGATGACGGTGAAGCTGGCGGCGTCGACACCAGCCACCGGCTGGCCGATCCACCAGACCCGGACGCCGTCACGCGCGTAGCCGCGGCTGAGCACCTGCAACGTGGCCGGGTTGGCGCCGCGCAGCACGCGCACGGCCGGCGGCGACAGGCCGCTGCCGGCGGGCCGCTGGGTCTCGGGCGCGGTGTGGAAGACCTGCTGGCGGTCGCGGGCATAGCGGCCATCGCGCACGTCGATCAGCTCGAAGGTGGCGCCGTCGCTGCCGGCGATCTCGACCCGCTCGAAATAGCCGCGCTGGGCGTCGCGCGTGAAGCGTGCGTCCAGCACCTCGAAGCTGGCCGGGTCGCGTACCGCGAAGGCGCGGCCTTGGTGGAAGGCGCTGCGCGCGTCGCGGCCATAGTCGTGCGGCAGCGCCCGGTAGCTGGCCGGCTCGGCGCCCGCGACGACCCGCACCCGCAGGTGCTGGTAAGCCCAGTACTCCTGGCCCTTGCGGTAGGTGTCGGCCCAGTAGACGTGGCGACTGTCGCGCGCCGCGTGCTCCGATAGCGCTTCGAACGTGGCGCCGTCGCTGTCGGCGATGGCCACGTCGCGGTAGTAGCCGCGTTGTTTGTCGCGGGCAAAGAAGCGGCCCAGCGGCTTGAAGCTCGCCGGGTCGGCAAGCTGCATCGGCAGCTCGTCGAAGTGCCAGCGCCCGCCCTTGCGGTGGTAGTCGCCGCCGTTGTCGCAAGCCGTCAAACCGGCGCTGATGGCCAGCCCTGCCAGCAGGGCCTGCAGCCGCCGGCGCAACCTGCTGACCGGGGCCCATTCGTGCTGCGCAATCCGGTATTCGCCCTTGGGGCGGCCCGGCGGGCTCAAGCCGCGGCCTGGCGGCGCATGCGCTCGGCGCGGTCGCGCGGCGCCGGGTGGGTGCTGAGCCACTGCGCACTGCCGGCACCGCCGCTCAGTGCGTCGAGCTTGTCCAGCGCTGTGACGGCCGCGCGGCGGTCGTAGCCGCGCAGCGAGAGGAATCGCATCGCGAAGTCGTCGGCTTCGTTCTCGTTGCCCTGCGAGTGCTGGGCGCGCACGACCTTGACGAAGAGCTCGCCGAGTTCGGACTCGGCCAGCGCCGCGGCCCGGCCACCCGTGGCGGCCACGGCCTGCTGCGCCGCGCCGGAGCCGAGCGCCATCTGCATGCGCTTGCGCGAGTGGCCGGCCTGCACATGGCCGATCTCGTGGCCGATGACGTAGCGGACTTCGTCGTCGGTCATCAGGTCCATCAACCCGCCGTAGAAGCGGATCGAACCGTCGGGCAAGGCGAATGCGTTGACTTCGCGCGTCAGGTAGACCTTGTAGTTCAGCGTCAGGCCGCTGTCTTCGCGGCACTTGGCGGTCAGCGCGGCCAGGCGGCGGGCGTAGGGGCTGGAGGCGGGCGCCACCGGCGCCTTGGCGTCGAGCTGGTCGGCGATGCGGCGGCCGTGGGCGCGGATGTCGTCGTCGCTCAGGCGCATCGCGCCGGCCGCACCTTGGGCGGCGTTCAGCGCCTTGCCCAGATCGAAGGCGAAGGCCTGCGGCGTGATGGCGGCAGCGGGCAGCATGAAAAGGGCTTGGCGGCGGGTGAGCATGGGTTTCTCCGAAGCGGCTGTGTTGGGGTGGAAGGCAGTGTCGGCAGCGGCTGTTTCAGCGGCGTTCCAGCGCCTGCGCGGGGCTGTTTCTGTTGTTGCGCGCGGCGGTTCAGGGGGTCCAGAAATAGCGCACCAGATGGAAGAACACCGGTGCGGCGAAGACCACCGAGTCGAGCCGGTCGAGCATGCCGCCGTGGCCTTCGATCAGGTGGCCCCAGTCCTTGACGCCGCGGTCGCGCTTGATGGCCGACATCACCAGCCCGCCAAGGAAACCCATCAGGCACAGCACGAACGACAGCGCCGCAGCCTGCCAGGCATCGAAGGGCGTGATGACGTGCAGCGCAGCGCCCAGCAGCGTGCCGCTGGCGATGCCGCCGACCAGGCCTTCCCAGGTCTTCGACGGCGACAGTTCCGGGGCGACCTTGTGGCGGCCGAACAGCTTGCCCCACACGTACTGCAGCACGTCGCTGCCCTGCACCACGATCACCAGGAAAGCGATCAGCAGCAGGTTGCGGCCTTCGAAACCGGGGATCTCGAGCATCGCCATGGCCGGGACGTGGCTGATGCAGAACACGCTGACCATCAGGCCCCACTGGACCTTCGAGGTGCGCTCCAGAAAGCGCTGCGTGTCGCCACCCAGCGCGGCCAGGATCGGCAGCAACAGGAAGGCGTAGACCGGGATGAAGATCGAGAACAGACCGTACCAGCCCGTCCACACCAGCAGGTACTGCACCGGCAGCACGATGAAGAACGACGCGGCGACGGCCGTGTGGTCGGCGCGGCGCGTGTTCAGCAGCGTGATGAACTCGCGCAGCGCGTAGAAGCTGACGAACGCAAACAGCGCCACCATGCCGGCCTGACCGAACAGGAAGGCCGCGGCGATGGCGCCGACCATCACCCACCAGGCGTTGACGCGGGCGTTGAGGTTGTCGATGACCGAATGCGGTTGCCCGTGCGCGACGGCGCGCTTGAGCGTGAGGCCGACGGCGCTGGCAAACAGCAGCACCGCGGCGACACCGCCGAACAGCGCGACCGAGGTCAGGTGAAATGGGCTGAGATGGAAGGGGCTGAGCAAGACGTCCATGAGCGCGGCTCCAGGGCTGTGCGGTTGATGCACAGCAGTCTCTTCAGCGCGGGTATCAGGGCCGCATCAGCGCGCGGCCGGCGCGGTTTCGTTTGTTTCAGGCCGCGGTGGGTTCGGTGTCGGGATCGGGGTCGGATTCGACTTCCGAATCCGGCCGCAGTGCCAGCATCGCCGCGCGGGCGCGGGCCAGGAAGGCAGGCTTGCTCTCGCCGGGTTGCAGCGCCAGCAGCGGGCCGAACTCGACGCTGCAAGCCAGCGGCACCGGCAGCACGCAGCCCTTGGGCAACACCCGCTTCAGGTTCTCGATCCACACCGGCACCAGCCGCAGCTCGGGGCAGGCCTGTGCCAGATGAAACAGCCCGCTCTTCAGCGGCAGCAGCGCGTCGTCGCCGGTGTTGCGCGTGCCTTCGGGAAACAGGATCAGCGACTCGCCTGCACGCGCACACGCGGCCATCTGCTGTACGGGGCCGGGGGTGCCGTCGTCGGGTGCGCGGCGTTCGCGGTCGATCAGCAGCGCGCGGAAGACTCCGGTGCCGATGAAGCGGCGCAGCGCCGAGCGCTGCCAGTAATCGGCCGCCGCCACCGGCCGGGTGCGCTGGCGCAGCCGTGGTGGCAACGCCGTCCACACCAACACGAAATCGCCATGGCTGGTGTGGTTGGCGAAGTACACGGTCGGCGTCGCATCCGGCGCGCCGCCGTGCCACAGCGCGCGCACGCCGGTGAGCACGCGGGCGAAGCCGACGATGGCGCGCGCCGCGAGCGCGGCGGCGAAGGGGGTGGGTGGGTTGATCAAGGTTTAGTCCCCCAGGCCGCCAGCAGCAGTTGCAGCGCCACGGCGCTGAACTGGAGCAGCGCCATCAGCGCGTGCTGCTGCGTCAGCCGCCGAGCGCCTTGCACGCGGTCGGCCAGCGGCCGCGGCACGGCCGACGGTTGGCGCATATGCAGGCTGGCCAGTGCGTGGTCGAGCAAGTCCAACCCACCTGACTGACGCGCCAGGTCGGCGAACAGGTCGGCGTCGAAACGGGTGCGCAGCGCCAGTACCCGTTCGGCTAAAACCAGCAGCAGCGCGGCGGCCGCCAGCCCGGGCAGCGGCACGCGTGCGACCAGCAGCAGCGCAGCCATCAACGCCGACCCGACACCCACCCCGCCGGCCACCCCGCCGCTGGCGGACAACCAGCGCGCGGTGGTGGCGCAGAGCACCCGCTCGGCAGATGTCATGGCGCGGCCGCCTGCCGCAGCGCACGCTGCCAGCCGGTGCCCAGCACGACCTGCGGATGCAGGCGGTGCAACAACGCGAGCGCGTCGTCGACATCACGCGCCCGGCCGCTGCGCAACAGCCAGCAGGCCAGCGCCGCGGCGCTGCGCGAGAAGCCGAGCGCGCAGCCGACCCACACCGCGTCGCCCCGCTGCACCGCGCTTTCGATGCGGGTGGCTGCGCGGCGCAAGGCCTGCGGCGTGGCGGGGACCAGGTCGAGCCAGGGCAGGCAGTGGTTGTGTGCGGCGGTGGGCGCTTGCAGTTCGGCGCACAGGCTGACCACGGTGGTCTGTGGTGCCAGCGCCTTGCCCGACAACCGGGCCAGGCTGCCGATCCACACGCCCGGCAGCAGCTCGCGGGCGGGCGGCAGGCTGCGCGTCCACGCCCAGCCGTTGAGCCGCGCGCCCAGCCGGTACGGCGCCAGCAGCCAACGCGCCGGCCAGGCCATGCGGCCCCGGCCGTCCATCTGGAACCCGCGTGCGCCGAAGCCGGCGTAGATCAAGGCGACCAGCGCGAGCGAGACCGCGGGCCAGAACAGCCACAGGCCCGTCGGCACGCCGGCTGATACGCATGCGATCGCGCCGGCAACGAAAAGCACGGCCCCCACCGCGTAGCGCAGCGCCAGCCGTTGACGTTGCGCGTCCACCGTCCAGCGCCAGGCGCGCGCCATCGAGACACGCCGCTCCAAGGGCCAGGCCCAGACGCACAGCACGCCGAGTAGCGCACCGGTCGGGATATCGATGAAGTGGTGCTGGTACGTCGTCAGCACCGAGCCGCAGATGGCCAGCGCCCAGGCATGCAACACGAAACGCGTGACGCGGCCGTGGATCACGCGCCGGTACAAGTCCCACAAGATGACGGCCAAGGCGATGTGCAGCGAAGGCGCTTGGTTGAACGGTTGGTCGAAGCCGCGCAGCGTCGTGAACAGCAACCCCGCGACGCCGGTGGCCTCGGGCTGGCCGAAGCTGAAGTGGAGCGGAAACAAGATGAAGCAGGCGACCGCGATGGACTGCGCCGTCAGCAGCCGCGCCGCGTGGCGGTCGAGCTCGTGGCGCGAACGCGCGATGAACAGCGACAGCGCGTAGAACGCGTTGACGCTCCAGTACGGAAAGATCGTCCAGTCCCAGAACGGGATGTGCTGCTCCCAGCCGAACACGACGCTCGGCACCGCGGTGCGCGACGCAGCCAGGTGGTTTGCCGCGCCGTAGCTCAGGTAGAACAGCGGCGCCAGCAGCGCCAGCCAGCCCGCAGCGCGCCGCCACGGCCGGGATGCGAAAAAGCTCACGCCGCCACCCGCTGCGCCAGGCTGACGCTGAAGATGCCCCACTCGTCGATGCGCTGCGCCACCTTGCGGAAACCCGCGTTGGCCACCAGCTGGTCCATCTCGGCCTGGGTGCGACGGCGCATCACCCAGGCCTGGCCCTGGCGGTGGCTGGTCAGCGCGCGCGCGATCAGTTCCAGCTGCGGGTGCCACGGCTGGCCGGTGTAGACGAGGTAGCCGCCTTCGGGGATGGCATCGGCCAGGCCCGACAGGCTGCGGCCGACCTGCTCGTTGCTGTCGAACAGCTCGTACAGACCCGACACCACGCCGACGTTCGGTTGCGGGTCCAGGTGCGCCAGGCTGTCGCGGTCGAAGGCGTCGGCCTGGTCGAAGCGGGCCATGTCCTGCAGGCCCTTGTGCTTGATCAGCTCGCGGCCGTCGCGCACGTTGATGTCGCTGTAGTCGCGCAGCACCACGGTCTGCGGCTTGACGTCGCTGCCGAGCACCGCATCCAGCACGTAGCGGCCGTGGCCGGCGGCGATGTCGGTCACGCGCACCGGCTTGCCGGCAGCGGCCACGCGGCACATCGCATCGCGCAGCAGTTCTTCGACATGCAGCTTGCGCTGGCGGATGCCACGCCAGCCGATCGAGTCGAGGTAGACGCGGTCGATCGCCGAGCCCACCAGCGGCGCGCCTTCGGGCTGGTTGCGGTAGACGTAGTCGAGCGTGCTGCCGGAATCGAAGCCGGTGCGGTGGCCCAGACGCACGCCCGCCGAGAGCCAGCCGCCGAGCCTGAGCCCGGCGCGCGTGGCCGCCCAGTACAGGCCGCGCGGCGACCACAGCGGCAGCGCACGCGCCAGGTCCATCGCTTCGTCGTGGGTGTGCCCCTGCACGTCTGCGCGCTTCAGGTCGACCTGTGGCGCCGGCCGTTCGAAGCGCTCGATCACGAACTGGCGGACCGCCTGTACCGCGCCGGCACGGTCGCGTTCGCCGAGCGTGTCGTGGAAGAAGCCGGGCAGCACGGTGCGGGTCTTGACGGCACTGCCCAGCCGCTCGAAGAAGCGGTGCTGCGGCGCGGCGTGCACGACCCAGTCGCTGCCCGAGATCAGCAGCTGCACCGGCTGGGTGATGGCCGCGGCGTCCTGCACCACGCGCTCGGCCGCGTCATACAGGCCGAGCAGCACGCCGACCGCGATCGGGCGGCTGATCAGCGGGTCGTTGCGATAGCTCTCGATGCGCGCGACGTCGTGGGTCAGGAACTGCGGCTTCACGTAGCTGTTGACGACGAAGTGGCCGCGCAGCTTGTGCATCAGCTTCAACCCGGCACGCGCGAACGGCACGTACAGCTTGACCTTGAAGGCCGGCGAAGCGAGCGTGATGCTGCGCACCGCCGGGGCGTAGTCGTGAGCCCAGGTGGCGATCAGCACCGCGCCGACACTCTGCGCCACGATGTGCATGTCGGCCATCGCCACGCCGTGGGCGGCGGTGATGTGGTCGACGAAGGTCTGCACGTCGCGCACCGAGGTGCCGAAGCTCGGGCTGAAACCACGCTCACCGGGCGAGCGGCCGTGGCCGCGCGCGTCCCAGGCGTAGAAGTCGAAGTCGGGCAGGTTCAGCTCTTCGACCAGGTGCGCCATGCGGCCCGAGTGCTCGTGGCCGCGGTGAAACAGCAGCACCGCGCCGCGGCGTTTGCCCGAGGTGGCAGCCCAACGGCGGTAGAAGAGCTGCTGGCCGTCGTGGGTGGTGAACAGGCGGTCTTCGCACAGGCGCGACGTGGCGGTGGTGGTGGCCGTGGCGGTGGCAGCGCGTGGGGCCGTGGCGGCGGCGTTAAAGGCGATGTGGCCGGTGGACAGGGTGTGTTCCATGGAAACCTCGAAGGGTGTTGGGTTGGTTGGGGCGGCAGGCGGTTCAGGCTTCGGCTTCGACCAGCGCGCGCCGCATGCGGTTGACCACGGTCCACGCGGTCAGCAGCGCCAGCAGCGGCATCAACATCGAAAAGGCGGCGGGCAGCGGCACGGCGGCCGCCCACAGCGCGACGGCGCCGACGACAACCGCGCGGTCGCTCTTTCCCATCGGGCCGTCGTAGCGGCGCGATGCGCCGACGGTGGGGCCAAGCGCCCCGGCGAATTCGCTCAGGGCCGCCAGCACGACGAATGCGCCGACCCATACGGCCTGCAGCGGCGCCACCAGCGCCAGCGGCAGGTACAGCGCGGCGTCCGACAACACGTCGGTCAACTCGTTGAGCATCGCGCCGAGCCGGCTGGACTGGCGGTGCTCGCGCGCCAGCATCCCGTCGACGGCGTTGAAGGCCATGCGCAGCAGCATCCACAGCGGGATCAGTGCCAGCGCGGCGTGCGAAGCAGCGCTGTCCAGCGCCAGGTGCAGGTACAGCCCCAGCCCCAGCAGCACCGAGACCAGGCAGGCCGACACGGTGACCTGGTTGGCGGTAACCCCGGCTGCGTGCAGTGCGCCGACCGCCGGACGCAGCAGCGACTGGAATCGCGGTTTGAGCAGGTAGATGGACATGCGGGCTCCTGTAAAGATGGGGCATCTTCGGCAGGGCCCGTATCAGCGCGGCTTCAGCGCCGGGTGCTGTCGGGTTTCAAATGTTCGGTGCGGTTTTCACCGAACAAATGAAACCGGCGCGGGCGCTCATCGAAACGGCGGCGATACGGCGCTTCGCAAAACTGCGGTCCATCGGCCCCAGGACGGGGCATCCACGAAAGCCGCACCATGAAGACCTCGATCGAACGCCTGGCCAACTGGGCACGCCTGAACGAGCTGACGCGCATCGAGCGCCGGCTGTTGAGCACGGGCGCCTTGGCCACCGGCTGCCTGCTGGTGGCGCTGGCGTGGACCTGCCAGGAGTCGGTCCTGCGCGGCGAACGGCTGCGCGCCGAGCAGCGCAATGCGGTCACGACCGAAGCGCTGAGTGCTCCTCGCTTCGGCAGTTAGTTTTCCGGCACCTGACGGCCCGTGCCCTAACCGCCGATCAGCACAGTCGGCAGGCCGAGCACGATGCTGCCGCCATGCGCCGTGGTGTCGCCGATGCGCGCCGCCGGCCGGCCGGCGATCAGCACCGTCTTCGAACCCGTGACGACGGCGTCCGGCGGACCGACGCAGACCGCCCTGTCGCCCACCACCGCGGCCGGCAGGCTGCCGATCAACACCGTCGGCACACCCGGCCCGACCAGCGGCCCGCCTACATGCGGCACCGGCGGCAC
>Ga0209591_10000416_pt1 | contig 55245 bp, 42 predicted proteins | sample MAT01_FD_187207 | JGI IMG/M metagenome (GOLD analysis project Ga0209591, IMG submission 187207) | Freshwater microbial communities from Lake Fryxell liftoff mats and glacier meltwater in Antarctica - MAT-01 (SPAdes) (version 2) | ecosystem: Environmental > Aquatic > Freshwater > Ice > Liftoff...
ACGTCCTGTCCCGGCTCCCGCGCCGCTGCGCCGACCGCGTCGTGCTCCTCGACGCCGACAGCCGCTCCCGCCCGCCCTGCCTGAACCCCCTCGACGTCACCCACGCCGGCCCCGCCACCCCGGCGAGCGACCTGGCCGTCGACAACCTCGTGTCGGTGTTCCGCCGGGTCTACGCCGCCTACTGGGGACCCCGCACCGACGACGTCATGCGCGCCGCCTGCCTCACCCTCGCGCTGCAGCCCGACACCCCCACCCTCGCCCAGCTCCCCGGCCTGCTCGCCGACCCCGCCCGCCGGGAACGGCTCACCGCCGCGGTCACCGACCCCGTCCTGGCCGGGTTCTGGGACTGGTACGCCCAACTCTCCGACGCCTCCCGCGCCCAGGTCGTCGCGCCACTGCTCAACAAGCTGCGCGCGTTCCTGCTGCGCCCCTTCGTCCGCGCCGCCGTCGCCGCCGGCCCCTCCACCATCGACATGGCCCAGATCCTCGACGGCGGCATCTGCCTGGTCCGCATTCCCAAGGGCTCACTCGGCGAGGAGACCACCCGCCTCGTCGGGTCCCTCACCGTCGCCGCCGCCTGGCAGGCCACCACCGCCCGCGCCCGCACCCCCCAACGCGACCGCGCCGACGCCTCGCTCGTCATCGACGAATGCCACAACTTCCTCAACCTGCCCTACCCCATCGAGGACATGCTCGCCGAGGCCCGCGGGTTCCGGGTCGCGATGACCCTCGCCCACCAGCACCTCGGACAGCTCCCCCGAGAACTGCGCGAGGGCCTCTCGACCAACGCCCGCTCCAAGATCTACTTCAACGCCGGCCCCGAGGACGCCCGCGACCTCGCCCGCCACACCGCCCCGCACCTGACCGACCACGACCTGACCCACCTCGGCGCCTACCACGCCGCCGCCCGCCTCGTCCTGCACGGTGAACAGGCCCCCGCGTTCACCCTGCGCTCCCGGCCGCTCCCGCCACCGGTGCCCGGCCGGTCCCGGGAGATCCGGGCCGCGGCCCGGCAGACCGACGCGGCGCGCGCCGACGACGCCCGCGCTCGGCCCGCGAGCGGCCGCGCGAAGGCGACCACTGCCGCATCGCCGGACCGGCACTCGACGCACGCGGTCGACCCGCGCCGCCGCGGCTGACCGCCACGACCACCGACGGAAGGGAAGTCCACACGATGATCACCAACCCGGTCCGGCAGCGGACCCTGCGCGGTGTCCTCCCGAGCCACCCGACAGCGCGGCCCGGTGGCCGGGTCCGCAACAGCGCCGAGCACCAGGCCGCGCTCGCGTGGCGGCTCACCCCGCGCGACCACTGGATCGTCGCGATGCTCGCCGAGCACCGCGTCCTGACCGCCACCCAGATCACCGACATGGCCTTCCCCTCGTTCCGGTCCGGACGCCAACGGCTGCGCGAGCTCCACCAGTGGTCGGTCGTCGACCGGTTCCAGCCCTTCGCCACCGTCGGCAGCGCCCCCATGCACTACGTCCTCGCTCCTGCCGGAGCCGCGGTGCTGGCCGCCACGCACGGCCTCGAACCGCGCGAGCTGGGCTACCGCCACGACCGCACCCTCGGCATCGCTCACAGCCTGCAACTCGCCCACACCATCGGCGTCGCCGAGTGGTTCGCCTCCCTCGTCTCCGCCGCCCGCCGCACCACCGCCCAGCAGGGCGACGGAGCAGTACCGAGCGCGCTGGAGACCTGGTGGTCGGAGACCCGGTGCGCGCGCCTGTTCGGCGACCTCGTCCGCCCCGACGGCTACGGCCGCTGGACCACCCGCGGTCGCCGCGTCGAGTTCTTCCTCGAGTTCGACCTCGGCACCGAGGCCCTGAGCCGCGTCGCGGCGAAACTCGCCGGGTACGCCGCCCTGGCCGCCGCCACCGGCATCACGACACCGCTGCTGGTCTGGCTCCCCACCCCCCGCCGCGAGGCCGGGGCCCGGACCGCCCTGCACCGGGCCTGGCGCGATCTCGACCGGCCCGCCAGCGTCCCCGTCGCCACCGCCGCTGCCGGACTGCTCGATCCTCACGCACCGAACCCCAGCCCGGCCGATCCCGTGTGGCTCCCCCTGCACACCACCGGCCGCGACGGCGCCCGCCTGCCCCTGCATCGCCTCGCCGACGCCTGGCCCCACCTCGACGGCCCCCACCCCGACGGCGCGGCGCCCACACAGGCAGGCCCCACCGGCGTGACCGACAGCGGCGCCGGCCCCCACCGCCTCCCGGCGCCGTTCCCCATGCCACCCGCGCCCTCGCCACGCGGCAGAACCACCTCGGCGCCGTGAGCGCGCGGATCGGGGCCGCCCTCCTCTCGGTCGTCGTCCTGCTCCCGATCCTCGTCCTCGCCGCCGTGCAGAGCGCCGTCACCTCCGTGTTCGGCGCGAGCAGCCCCAGCCCGAACGCGCTGGCCGACATACCCGCCGACTACCTCGTGCTCTACCGGCAGGCCGCCCCGACCTGCTCCGGGCTCGACTGGTCGGTCCTCGCCGCGGTCGGCAAGGTCGAGACCGACCACGGCCGCTCCCCGCTGCCCGGTGTCCGCGACGGCGAGAACGCCTCCGGCGCCGGCGGACCTATGCAGTTCCTCGCGCCCACCTTCGCCGAGGTCGTCGCCCGCCACCCGCTCCCACCAGGCGGCGCCCAGCCACCGTCGCGCTACGACCTGCACGACGCCGTGCACGCCGCCGCCCACTACCTCTGCGACAACGGCGCGAGCACCGGCGACCTCAACGCCGCCCTCTTCGCCTACAACAGGGCCGGCTGGTACGTCCGCAAGGTCCTCGACCAGGCCCGTGCCTACGCCACGGCGCAGCCCACCGGGTCCGGGGACTGCAACGCCATCGCCGCCACCGGCCCGACCACCCTCGCTGCGATCAACTACGCCTGCGGCCAGCGCGGCCTTCCCTACCTCTGGGGCGGCGACGGCCCCGACAACGGCGAGGCAGGGTTCGACTGCTCCGGCCTCACCACCGCCGCCTACGCCGCCGCCGGGATAACCCTCCCCCGCACCGCCCAGACCCAGTACCTCGCCGGCCCGCCCGTCCCCGAGGGCGCCCCGCTGCTCCCGGGCGACCTCGTCTTCTACGGAGCACCTGGCACCGCCACCACGGCCCGCATCCACCACGTCGCGCTCTACCTCGGCGGCGGACAGATGATCAACGCGCCCCGCTTCGGCGAGCCCGTCCAGGTCGAGCCCTACCGGTGGAACGGCGACGACTACGCAGGCGCCAGCCGACCCGCCGGAGCTCCCTTGTGAACGGCACCCGGAGCTGTTTGCGCTGCTCCACGAGGTGCACACGCTCCGCTTGACATCCCCGACGAAGGAAGCGTCCATAGGTCCGTAGCCCGTACCACCGGCAGCGCACCGGGGGCCACACACGCTCCGGCCGGGGCATGACCACCGCTTCGCACCACCAACGCTACGGAGCCCGTCATGTCCATCGACAACACCCTGCCCGAGAACCCCGGCACCACCGAACCCGACAACGAGCACCCCGACGGCGACGACCGGCCCGCCACCGATCGCACGGCCACCGCAGCCGACCACCTGTGGGCCGCGCTGCACGCCCGCTCCGGTGGCACTGCGGAGGAGCTGTCCACCGACGCCGGGATCGGGCGGTCGACCGCCGCCAAGATCCTCGCCCGCTGGGTCACCGATGGCACCGCGGTCCGGATCCCGACGGACGGGAAGCGTTCCGCCTCCCGCTTCGCCGTTCCCGCGTCCGCCGACGCCTACCCGCCCGATAGCACGAATGGCAGTGCGAAGGACGCCAGCGACCCGCACACCGGCCGCATCGCCAACACGCCGGAGGGCGTCGGCGACACGGCCATGGACGGCGTGGGCGATGCGGATGCCGCTCCGTGCGGCGCCGAGGATCCCGCCGAAGCGGTGACCGGCGCGACGGGTACAGCAACCGACCCGGCCGTCGGTACCGAAGTCGGTTCGGAGGTGGCAGCCGACGCCTCATCCACGCATGCGACGGGCGTGCACGACGACGTGACGACGGAGACGCCCACCTTCGACACGGCAGACACCGAGGAGGACCCAACGGAGGGCGCCGAGCCCGACGGCGCGAACCCGGCTGTCGCGGCGGCAGTCCGCGGCCCCCGGCTCGCACCCGGTGCCCTGCACGGCATGGTCGAGGACTACCTGCGCGATCACCCCGACGAGGAGTTCGGCCCGACGAAGATCGGCCACGAACTCGGCCGCTCCACCGGCGCGGTCGGCAACGCCCTCGAGCGCCTCGTGAAGGCGGGCTACGCGGTACGAACGAAGGACCGACCGAAGCGGTACGCCCTGGCAACGGCCGCAGCCAACGACCCCGACACCGCCGGGGAGGACGGCGCGTAGCCGAATCGACTACTTGAGCCGGTCGCAACGGGCGGGCACCGACGGCAGCAAACCGTCGGTGTCCGCCTGCCACTCTTCCCCTGCGCTTGGACGCGGCCTCGTTGCTGGCCCCCCGCCGGAGGCATCAGCCTCCACGCAGCGTCCAGACTCACCGCTACTCGGCATGCGCGCGTAGGACGACGGCTGGCGGCGTGTCGACGGCCTCGCGCGGCTGCTCGACCCGACCTCATGCAGACCATGCGGTCGGCGACATGCAGACGATAACCGCATAGATGGGCTATCTAGTTGACAGGCCGTGCGCGCGCTGCAAGAGTGGTCCGATACCCGGATAGTCGGGCTCGCTAGTTGAGGAAGGTACACCACATGCCTATCCACATCACGCTCACCAGGAAGACCCGCATCGATGACCCCACGGACGTGCTGGGCCGCACCTACTTCGGATGGGACCCGGATGCGACTGCGGAAGCCAACTGGGCGGCCAACCGGGGCCACTGGGTGCTCGGCCAGCGCGCCAGGGGTGAGAGGTACGTCCTGTTCTCGTTCGTCGACGATCGGGAGATCGTCATGGCGGCCGAGATCGACGACATCGTGGAGGCCACGGACAAGCCCGGCAAGAAGATCATCGAGGGTGCTCTGCTCCAGCCGGGCCACCCGGTCTACGAAGCCTTCGTCGGCCAGCCCCAGCCCGAGTCGGCGCGCGTCCGCAACCCCGTGACCTATCTCGACGTGACGGTCGGCGGGTGGCTCTGCGGGTGCGGGTGCGGAGCCGAGATCTACGTCGGCGAGTTCGTACGCGGCCACGAGCAGACAGCACTGCACCAGCGCGTCGCGCGCATCGGCACCATCCCGGAGTTCATCCGCTGGTTCGACACCCTGGAGGCTGGTCAGTCCCCCGAGCCGACTCGCGCGACCGCGGTTGCGGTGGACGGCCGGCTCGAGCTGACGGTGACTGCGAAAGGCGCTACGACCCTGAAGTTCACTCCGCTTCCGGCCTGATCGGCGCTACTCCGACCAGGAGACTGGTTGCACGAAGGGCACGCCCACGTCGTCGATGTGCCCAGCTCCGAGTCGCCGTCGGGACCCCCCGGCGCCGCCCGACGCCTCGACCCGGACCACCGTCCAGCCGATCCGGGTCGAGGTGTGGTCCGCGTGCGGGCGTTCGTTCCCAACGAGACCGGTCGATCTCGCAGTCCGGGCTGCGCCCGGGGTCGCCGAAGAAGTCCTCCGGCAGGTCCGGACGGTCGCCCTCCTCGTCGGGGTCCGCCTCCCCGGGCGGGACGGGGCGGGTTGCGGCCAGGTACCGGCCGAGGTCGGCCAGCCCGGACACCGTCGCCATGGGTACGCCGGGCGCGGTGCAGTCGGGGCACTCGTCGAGCAGGAGGTACAGCCCGCCCAGCCCAGCCCCGGGACGAACCGGTAGGCCGTGGCGGGGTCGTCGGGGTCGTGCACGGTGATCAGGTGCCAGGCGTGGCCGCCGTAGCGGCGGGCGGGGTCGTCGGTGACGACCACGCGGGCGGCGAGCACGCCCAGCATGACCGCCACGTCCCGGGCCATCCGGGCGCGGACGTGCCGCAGGTGTGCGGCGTTGTCAACCAGTGGCGCCCGGGTCGGCCGGTTCGGTTGTCGGAGGTACGGGTGCCGGACCCCCGGGCGGGCGGTCCGGCACCGGGAACGGTCAGCGGGTCGCGCGGAGGGCAGCCGTGGCTGCGCGGGCGATCTCCCGCGCGGTGGTTGCCGGGTCCGTGAGCGGGAGGACGGTGGCACCGTTCAGCGGCTCGACGGGGCCGCGCGGGGCGAGCCACAGCACCCCGCACCCGGCCGCGCGGAGCCGGTCGACCCGGGTCTGCGCGGCCGCGCGGGGGGTCGGGCAGAAGATGCCGTCGGACACCACGACCAGCAGCCGCGCCGCGCCCGGGGTGGACAGCCCGAGGGCGCCGTCGAGGGCGGCGATGGCCTCGTCGATGACCTCGTACCCGTCCGGGGCACGGAACCGGGTCACCCGGTCCGGCACCGCGCCGGGGCGGGTGATCGCGTGCACCGCCTCACCGAAGGCGACCGTGGCCATGATGGCGGGGACCCGGGTGTGGGCGGTGGCGTGCGCGAGGATCCACGCCGCCGAGGTGACCGGGCGCGCGAACTCGCGCATCGAGCTGGACACGTCGCACGCGATGCCCAGCCGCAGTGGTGGGGTCGGCACCGCGCGGCGGGTGGTGCGGGTGAACGGTTCGGCCGTCGGCATTGCCCCGGCCGCGCGCTGCGCGTCGGCGGCCAGCGCCCCGCGCATCCGCAGCCGCCCGGGCGGCAGCGCCGAGGTGGTGCGGGTCGCGACCCGGTCGCGGACCCCGGCGGTGTCCAGCGCCCGTCCGACCTGACGAGCGGCGCGCCGCTCGTCGGCGGTGGGCGCGCGGGTGCCCGCGATGACGTCGCGGGCCCCACCACCGGGGGCGCCGGTGGTTGCCGCTCCGGTCCCGTCGTCGGTGGCGGGGCCGAACACCCGGGCTGCGGCGGCCCCGGCGGCCGGGTCACCTGCCGGGCCGGGGCCGGGCACGCTGGCGGTCAAGGGGGTGGCGCCGGGGACCGGCTCGTGCGCGACGGCCGCATCGATCCGGCGTAGCGCGTCGGAGATCGCTCCGCTCATCGGCGACGGTCCGGCGGTCGGGCCCGTACCGTCCCCGGTGGAGGGGTGGGCATCGTCCGGCGTTCCGGGGGCCGTGTCGGTCTCGGCGTCGGGGTCGACGCCGAGGGCGTCGCACCACCGGCGCCCGAGGTCGATCATCGCCTGGGCGTCGTCGTCCGGGGTGGCGTGCGCGGCCGTCCAGATGTCCCGCAGCGCGGTCACGGTGTCCTCGCCGAGGACGTCGGTGACCACCCGGGCGACAGGCTCGACCTCATCCGGGTTCAGGATCCCGGCGTCGACCCGGGCGAGCAGCAGGGCGGCGGCCCGTCCGGCGTCGGCGCGGCTCACGCCGAGGGTGCGGGTGGGGTCGGTGATCCCGGACTCGTCGAGGATCAGGTGGGTGGCAGAGGCGCGCAACCAGCGCCGGTCGTCGGGGCGGCGTGCGACCTGCACGGCCTCGATCCGGGACTCCTCGAGTTCCTCGGCCGCCGCCGCCGCGCCCGGTGGCGCGCCCGGGGGTGGCTCCCAGACCGAGTGCGCGGCGTGCGCGCACTCGTGGACCAGCAGGCCCCACGCGGGCCCGTAGCGGGCCCGGTCTGCGAGCCGGTGCGGGGTGACGGTGGCGGGGTCGACCCCGCCGAGGTGGTAGCCGTTGACCTCGATCCGGGCCAGGGTCGGCAGGAAACACGCCGGGGCGCCCCGCCCGGCACCCGGGGCGATGGTCACGAGCAGGTCGTCGCGGTCGGCGATGACGGGCACCTCGTCGGTCATGGCGGCCGACAGGGCGAGCCAGGCCGGGTCGGTCACGGTGGCGGCCGGGGTGGCGGGGTCAGTGGTCGGGTCGGTGATCAGGTGGGCGCTCATGGCGGCTCCTCCGGGGATCGGGCGGGTGCGTTGGTCAGATGCGGTTGCCGAGGGCGAGGGGCGCGTGTTCGGCGCCGAACGCGTCGCGGACCACGGCCGCGACGATCTCGCGGTCCTCCTCCGGCGCGACCCCGACGAGGTTCCCGGCGGCCGCCTCGACACCGAGGACCCTCGCGATGCGGTCGAACGCGATCAGCTCCCGCAGTTGCGGGGCCCACCCGACCTCGCCCCGCCGCTGCCGGGTCGCAAGGTTCCGGGCCGCCCGCACGGCCCGCCGGTCGACCTTCAGCTGTATGGCGAGGTCGTAGTCCGAGGACACCTGGATCTGCGCGGAGAACCGTGACGACAGGGCGTCGGTGAGGACCGCACCGTGGACCCCCGGGTTGTGTCCGGCCACCACGTAGAACCCCTCGGCGGCGTCGACGACCTCGCCGCCGTTGGCCTTCACGATCACCTGACGGCGCCCGTCCATCGCGGGGTAGAGGGTGGCCAGCACGTTGGGCGGGATCAGGGTGGCGTCGTCGACGAACAACGGGCGGCCCTCCCGCATCGCCCGGACCAGCGGGCCGTGCACGAACACGTAGCGACCCTCGGGGGTCTGGGTGTACTCGCCCATGAGGTCGGCGACCGTGGTGTCCCCGTCCCCGGGCACCGTGACCAGGTCACCGAAGGCCGCCTCGACCACCGAGGTCTTCCCCGTTCCGGGCGGGCCGTAGAGCAGGGCGGGCACCCCGGCCGCCCGCAGCCTCCGCAGCGCCGTCACGTCCGGCACCCCCGCCACCGTCCGCGGGTGGTAGAGCTGGCCGTTCGGACGCGCCACCGGCCCCGTGACAGGCGGGTCGTCGGGCGTGGCGACCGCCCCGGCGGTGGTTGCGGCGGACCCCGCCGTCGGGGTGGTGGGCGGGCCGGACGGCCCCGGGGTCGGCTCCGGGGCCGGGGTGGACGGGCGGGGCGGGGACGGGTGGGCCGGGGCGGGCGGCACGGAGGCGAGCCGCCCGGTGCCCGGGGTGGCGCGGTAGCGGGCGGGCCGCTCGGAGACGAGTTCCGCCTCGCCGTGCGAGGCGAGCACGGCCAGCGCGTTCGCGACGGCCCCGGACGACCGGCTCAACGCCCGGGCGATCTCACCGGCGGTGAAGGTGTCGGTGGGCGCCTCGTCGAGGTGGACCGCCACCTGACGGCGCAGCTCGCCGTTGGGCAGGCGGCCGGGGTGCCCGGTCGGAGTGGTGGTCCGGGCGGGGGCTTCGGCGGGTGTGGGCACGACACGAGTCCTTTCGCGTTTCCGATGAGGCGCAGAAACCGAGGCGATCGAGTCGGAATGCGTCGATCGTAGGCCGGTCGACGAGTTCCCCGAGCCCCGGGGCCGCCTCTGCGACGACCTAAATATAGCTCCTCCACCCCCATTGCTCAACCCTTTTCTGAAACCTTTGCAAGCCCCTTTTTCGTCGATGACCTGCGTGTTTTGAACGCATTCACCGCCCGTCGGTCCTCCCGATTCATCGGCCGCCGAGCTGCACCGCTTTCAGCAATCACCCGCGGTGGCCCGAACCAATAAATGGAAGGTGGAGGGCAAGAAAGGGGGAGGGCCTGAATTAGGGATCAGAACGGAGGGGGAGGAAGAAGGAAGGGGGATCGCGAAACGGGAGACAGGGGCGGCACGGGAGGCCGGACGCCGGACCCGATGTGAGGCTGCCCCCGGCGGAGGCGAGTCTGGGAGACCAGGTGATCCGTCCGTGGACGTCCTGACCGGCGCCGAGACCGCAGGAGACCGGATCCGTCCTGGCCTGCACCACGATCTGATCCCTGGGTTGATCCCGGAGGTGCACCCCACGTGCGGCCACGGCGCCCCGTGTCGATCTCCGTGTGGGATCCGCCCACCGTCGACAGAGCTCCAGCCCTACTGCCCTGTTCGGGTGAAACCTGCTCGTTCGCCCACGGGGACGCCCACCGCCCTGAACGGTGATCCTGCGGACCGCACCGGGCCGAGACCCGTCCGGGGCCGGCACCTGGAAGTCCCACGAAGTGACGGGCGTGGCCGAGCAGCGGAGGAGAAATGAGACGCGACGACAGATGTTTCCTGCGGGACGTGCAGGACGTCAAGCACATCTTCGGCGACAAGTGGACGATACCGGTGATGGTCGCGCTGGCCGGCGGCCGGATGCGCAGGTCGGAGATCCTCACGACGGTCGCCTCCTACTCGATCGACGAGAGCTGGCCCGGAAAGGCGACGGGCCTGCACGACAGCATCCTGACCAGAACGCTCCGCAAGATGGTGGCCGAGGGACTCGTAACCCGTCAGGAACTGCCGGACGTCTTTCCGCGACACGTGCGGTACGAGTTACGCCCCGAGGCGTTGGACTTCCTCGGGAGGGTTCGTCAGGTGGTGAGCTGGTCGAGCGACAACGCTCACGTGGTGGCGAACGCGCAGGCGTTCCATCGTCTCCACCACGGCGAGCAGGACGCCTACGCCCACGAGGAGTGTGACCTCCCCGCGAGTGGTTGATCGTCAGCGGGCCGAGGGGCCGGTTCAACCGGCACGAGCCGTGGTGTCCGGGGGCACCTCGTCACTGCCGTCGGTACCCGGGGAGCCGTGCTCGTCGGCGGCACCCCGCAACTGGAGGCGCCGAGCGAGGTCGATCGTGTCGGCGTCCGGCTGATCACCGATCTCGCCGAGCCGGGCGGTCAGCAGCGCGAGGGTTCGGGAGATGGCGTCGGGCCTGCCGAGTCTGCTCTGGAGGCGCATGATGTCGCGGTAGATCATCTCGTTGACGGGGTCGAAGGCCCTGGCGATCTCGAGGAGGTCGAGGGTCCGCTGCGGGTCGCGCGGGACGAGTGCTCGCGCGAGAGCCGCGGCGGAGTCGATGGCGTCACGCCGGACGGCCTCGCGGGCGATCTCGATCCATGCGTAGGACGTTCCCTCGGCGAGTTCACCGCCGTAGGTGTCGACGACGAGCTGGTCGGCGTCGATGCGCTCCTCGTCGGTGGCGGCTGCGCGGCGGGCGGTCACCGCGGCGTCGAAGCGCCAGTAGTCGACGTCCACCACGTCGGGATCGAGAGTGAGGCGCCCGTCGCTGTTGCGGGCGAGGTCGCCGGCCTCGCCGCCGGTGACCTGGGTCAGGGTCTGACGCAGCCGGGTCAGCGCGGTGTTGAGCGCGTTGGTGGTGCGGTCCGGGGCGCTGTCGGGCCACAGCGCGGCCACGACGGACTCCCGGCCGACACCGTCGGGGTGCAACGCCAGATGGACGAGCAGCTCCCGTGCCCGAGGCTGCAGGCGACCGGTGATGTCCACCTCCGTCTCGACCTCGCGCGCTTTGTGACCGTCCGTGTCGTGGCGGGGGCGCCACAGAAGCCGGGGTGGGCCGAAGACCGCGAGCCGGAGTGGGAGAACCGGCTGCGGCGTCGATCCGATCATGTCGGCCGGAGCCCGGGACGACGGGTGCGCCGGCGACGACGGCGGTTCGTCCTGCTCCTCAGTGGGGTGGGGGCCGACCTCAAGGGAGTCCGGTACCTCCGCACCGACCGTCCTCGGTGCTCGACCGGCCGAGGGCCGGTCCGGCGCGGCGGCGTCGGACGCAGTGCCGTGCAGCAGCTCGACGATGCTGCCTGCGGCATCGCGGTCGAGACTGAGCAGGCGGGTACCGCGCAGCACAGCACACGGACCCGGACCGGTCGCGGTGACGGTGCCGTCGCGCCGGACGTGCAGTGTGCCGCCTGAGCGCCACTGGCCCAGCAGAAGCGCGGTGATGCCGAACTCGGAACCGTTGTCGAGGACGGCCTGTAGCCGGGCGTTGTCACCGGCGACGCGTGCGGCCAGGACGAGGACCGGCGCCGCATGGTCGGTCGGCGGGTGCGCGGCGCGGGCGACGGACTCGGACTCCAGGACGTTCAGGGCGCTGTCGAGGGTGTCGTGGACCTCGACGGCAGCGGCAGGGTCAACGGTCGCGCCGAGGACGCCCACGAGGTCCTCGCGCGGAACGAGGAGGCGGACGGCCGGGCCGCCCGCTTCGGGGTCCGCCAGACGGTCCACCGCGCCGACGAGCATGGTCAGCAGCAGCGCCCGGAGCGCATCGGGGGCCCCTTGGCCGGTCAGGCCGAGGCCGCGGGTGCTCGCCGCCGCAAGGGCGATCCGCTGTGCGTCCCCGCCGGACGTGGCTACCCCGGCCGCCGGCGAGGCCGGACCGGACCAGGTGCCGGGGCCCGCGGGTTTGTCGTTCTCGCCGCTTCCAGGCTCCCGGTCGTCGTCGGGTCCGGGGTCACTCTCCGGGTCCGGTTCGTCAGGATCCGGTTGGTCGACGCGAAGGTGAGCCAGCCGGAGCTCGTAGACCACCGGCGCGGCCGGGAGATCGTCGCGTCGTCCGCTGCCCGGGCGGTAATGGCGCCGGTGTCGGCGCCGGACCGCCATCAGGGCCGCGCTCACCGCTGCGGCCAGCCCGAGTCCGGTGAACGCCACGGGGTCCCAGACCGACGCCGGATCACCGGCGCGGGGATCGGCGCGCTCGCCCGCGCCTGCTGACTCGGCCGCCGGCGGGCGCACAGGGCTCTCCGTCTCCGGGACCAACGGCTCGGGCGGCCGCGGTCGCAGCGGTTCCGGAGTCGGGGTCGGTGTGGTGGGTGGAACAACCGGATAGGCCGGAGGGGGTCCGCCGGGAAGCACGCCGACCTGTCCGGCCGGCAGAACGAGCTCCTCGCCCGGAAAGATCAGGCTGGGACGGGTGAGGGTGCCTCCACCTGGCTGGGGTTTGCCGCGGTTGATCTCGAAGATCTCCGGCCACCGGGCGCCGTCTCCCAGCGTGCGGTCGGCGATCCGCCACAGGGAGTCGTGGACGCCGGTGTCGGGATCCGGGACGCGGACGACCACTGAGCGCACCGGTTCCGGCCCCGCGTCGACGTTGGTGTGCTCGGAGCCGGTCCGTCCCGGCACCGCGAACGCGACCGGGACGAGCGACCCGGGACCCCGCTCGGCGGGACCGGCACTCAGCGCGACAGGCCACGCCACGGCGGAGGAGCGGGCATCGCGAGGGGGGAGCCTGCTGCCGACTATCGAGAGAGCGACGGTGCCGACGAGCACCGCGGCCAGGGCGTGGGTGGGTGACGGTCGCCAGCGAACCGGGACCCGGACATGCCCGGCGCCCCGCGCCAGCAACGCGGTGGTGCAGCGGATCACGTCCAGGGTGAACACCGCCCACGCCACCCAGCAGGCGCACGCGAGGACGTCCAGGAGCAGACCGCTGCTCAGCGGGCCGAACAGGTGCAGTTCCAGCTCGGTGCCGGTGGGCAGCCGCTCGGGCAACGGCCAGCCGACGTAGCGGGCCAGTGCCCACGGAACCCCGACCACCAGTGCGGCGAGCAGCAGGGCCGCCGACGACCCCCGCATCACACGACCTGCGCGCCGCCGTGCACCTCGCCGCGTCCTGGGGCGGTACGGCTGTGACGGGCGGGTCATCGTCTGTTCCTCTCGACGTGATGGGCATCGGCGCGCTCGGTGACCAGGGCAGGTCCGGAGGTCACGGATCGGCGGCGCCGACGCCGCCCTGCGGTGCGGCTCGGGCCTCGCCGCTCACGGTCAGCTCGGTGATCCCGGCCAGCCCGAGCAGGCGCGGTACGTGGGTGGCGGTGACCCGGACGACCACCCCACCGTCGCGCAGGGAGACCTCGCCCTCGGCGCCGGCGGCGGCGAGCTGTGTGCGCGCGGCGGCGACCGCAACGTCCGGGACGAGGACGAGTCGCCCGGTGGCTCGGTAGGCGGCGAGATCTATCGCCTGCGCGCCCGCGCGCGCGGCCGACTCGGCCTGCCCGACGGCGCGGACCTTGGCGGCAAGGGCGAGGCCCCCGTCGAGACCGAGACCGGCCAGCGCGAGGATCCCGGTCATCAGCACCACGACGAACGCGGTGACGCGCCCCTCGTCCGCTCGCCACCACACCCCGCCCCGCAGGCGGCGCAGCCTGCCCTGACGAGGACTCACGGCGCGACCGCCGTGGATCGGAAGGCATCGACGGGCTCGGTGGCGGTCGCGGTGATGTCGGTGCGGCCGGGCACGCCGAGCAGGAGCCCGCCGCTGAGGTCGACCGAGCAGGACACGGTGACGGTGACCGTGCCACCGGCGCGGAAGCCCGAGGTGTCGGTGGCGACGGAGAGGTCGGCGCAGCTGGGTCCGGCCGGGCCCAGCGCTGCGGCGGCGAGGTCGTCGGCCGCCCGCTGGGCGTCGGCCGCGCTCCGCTCGATGCTGGCCGCGCGGGCGGCCTGGTGCGCGGTGGAGTCCAGGCGCAGTCGGGCGTCCACGACCCGGTGGGCGACCACGGCGACGAGGACCAGCACCATGACCAGAACGGGGGCCAGCAGCGTCAGCTCGGTGGCGGCCGAGCCACGCTCGGCTCGCCACCACCGAATCCACCACCACGTCCACACGGGCTCTGTTGGTGTCATGGGACCGGCCGTTCGTCGGGGGTGAAGCGTTCGACCGGTCCAACGGCGACGGCCCGAACCGGGAGGGCGAGGAACGGCACGACCGGGGTGACCGTGCCGCTCACTGTGACGGTCACCGAGGTGGCGTCGCGGGTGGTCTCGACGAGCGGGTCGGCCAGCGGCCCGCCGGCGAGCTGGGCGAGCAGCTCGCGGGCCTCCCGGGTGCCGTCCGCTCCGGTGCCCGCCACCGTGCGGGCCGCACCGAGTCCCTGCGCGGCGGCGGCCTGGGCGACGTGCGAGGCGTGTGACCAGAGCGCGAACTGCACGATCAGCATCAACATCAGCAGGAGCAGCGGCGTCGCCACGGTCAGCTCCGCGGTGGCCGAGCCCCGGTCGTCACCGACGACCTGCCGGAGCCGCTGTCGCAGTCCGCCCCCCGACCTCACCTCCCGGCCCGTCTCCGCCCCGGCCGTCGTCATCCGCCGACCAGGCTGATCCCGTTGGCCGCCTCGGTGACCTTGGCGATGATGATCGCGATGACGATCAGGGCCGCGACGACGAGCAGTCCGGTGACCACCACCGTCTCGGTGGAGTACCCGGCGTCGGGCTCGCGCCGCACCGCCGCCCAGCGCCCGCGCAGGTCCACGAGCACCGCCTCCCACCAGCCAGCCGCCACTCCCCGCGTGGCCGCACGTCGCGACTCCCGGTCCGGTGTCTCGCCCATGGCCTTACCTCCTGTCGTCGTGCCCGCCTGTTGTCGAACGCCGTTCAGAGCCCGTTGAGGATCTGGCCGATCGCCGGGTAGGTGATGAAGGTCAGGAAGCCGAGGAACAGCAGCATCACCGGCAGTGACATGCGCTCGGTCGCCGACTGCGCCCGGGCCTCGGCATCGGTGATCTGGTGAGCCCGCAGCGATCCCGCCCGGGCGGCGAGGCTGGCCCGGACCCGGGCGCCCTCGGTCCCGGCGAGGCTCACGGAGCCGGCCAGCTCGGCGAGTTCGTCGACGCCGATCTCCTCGCCCAGGCGCCGCAGTGCCGTCCAAGCGGTCACCCGGGTCAGGTGCGCGGTCGACAGTGCGCCGGCCAGTCGGTCGAAGGCCCAGCCCTGCCCGATCGTGACCGAGCCGGTGAGCGCGCTGTCGACCCCGGCGCCACCGGCCAGGGTGATCCACACCAGGTCGAGGTACGCGGACAGGGCGTGCCGGAAGTCCGCGCGCATCTCCGCGGCGCGCCCGCGGGCCCGCAGGTCCGGCCACGCGAACCCGAGCGCGGCGAGCACCACCCCGCCGATCAGTGGCAGTTCGACCCCGAACGGGACGCCGACCACCGCGAGCAGCAGCTGGACGATCGTCGGGGTCACGAACCCGGCCAGCGCCAGGAGTGCCTTGCGCGCAAGGTGCTCCGCCACGGGTGTGCCGGTGACCCGCAGGTCCGCGGCGACGCGCGTACCGGGCATCCCCGCTCGACGTTGCAGCGCGACCAGCGGGCCGACGAGACGGGCGAAACGCCCACCTGGCGACCCGATGTCTTCGGCCACGGCCGGGCCGTCGAGCGTGCGCGCCAGCAGCTGGCCCAGCGTCGGCCGCGGCGGATGGGCCCAGACCGCGAGCGCCCACAGACCAGCACCGAACCCGGCTCCCAGCAGGAGCGCCCACAACGTCGTCGGGCCCAGCAGCGTCGAACCCAGCGCCCACGAGCCGGCCGGGCTCCCCCAGCCGGTCATGATCCGGTCCTGCCGTCCGACTCGCGCCCGGTGGCCCGTCCGGATCCGACGAGATCACGCGATGCGGAGCCACCCGGTTCTCCGCCCTCGTCGGAGATCAGCCTTCCGGCCTCCGGCACGACCGCGATCGATCGGAGCCATCCGAACCCGGCCGCGAAGAGCAGGCCGACCACGAGCAGGACGGTCTGGCCGGCCACCGAGTCGTACGCGGTGAGGTAGGGCCGGTTGAGCAGCACCACGGCCACCGCGAACGCCGTCGTGGTGCCGACGACGACCCGGACCGACGTACGGGACCGGGCCCGACCGGCCTCCACCCGCATCCGCATCGACGCCCGTTCCCGCGCGGTCGCCGCGAGCGCCCCGAGGAGGTCGGTGAGCTGGCGGGCCTGCTGCTCGGCGGCGATCACCAGCGCCGCGACGACCAGGTCGGCCGTCGGGTCGGCGAGGTCGCGTGCCAGCAGCCGCATCGCCGGCACGAGCCGCACGCCGCGGTCCAGGCGCGCCGCCAGCGCGGCGACCTCCTCACGGATCGGCGCCGGGGCGAGCGGGGCCGTCGCGAGGATCGCCTGTTCCAGCCCGGCCGCCGCCGAGAGGGTGTCGCGGATCATCTCGGTCCAGGTGGCGACGGCCTCGATCCGGGCGACCCGCCGCGCGTGCCCGACGTCCGGCCCGAGCACCCGCGGCAGGAACCAGCACCTCGCGGCGACGAGCACCGCACCGACAACCCACCCGGTGACCACCGCCGTGACGACCGCGGCGAACGCCGTGCCCCCCGCCCGCGCGACCACCTCACGGCGGTTCCACCCGCGGTCGCGCAGCCAGGTGGTGGACGCGACCCCGGCGGACGGGCCCCGCTCCCGCCGGATGAGACCGAGGAACACCAGGAACAGGCCCAGCCCCACCCCGGCGCCGAGCAGGGCGACCACGGCGGTCCGGCCCGGGTTCGCGACCACACCGGCGGTCGGGAGATCGAAGGGCAGCAGCACGAGCCGCAGCGGGAAGGTCATGACGGCCATCCGTCCCGAACGCGGGTGAGCAGCACCGGGTCGAACCCGGCGTCCGCCAGGTCGTCGAGGGTGTCCGAGCGGATCGCCCCGGCCACCGGGCGCGCCCGCCGCTCGGCGTCCGGGCGGAAGATCTCGTTGGACACGACCTGCGGGCCGTCGGCGCCGACCACCTCACGGATCGACGACACCACCCGCGTGCCGCGTATCCGGGAGGTGGGGCTGCCGGGGACTCTGGCGAGGTGCACGACGAAGTGCACCGCCCCGGCGACGAGAAGGTTGGTCGCCTCCAGCGGCAGTCGTTCCGGTCCCTGCGCGGCGTAGGAGGCGAGGCGGGTGAACGCGATCGCCGAGCTGGAGGCGTGCAGCGTGGCCATGCTGCCGTCGTTGCCCTGGCTCATCGCGTTGCACATCGGGATGACCTCGGGCCCGCGGATCTCGCCGACGATGACCCGGTCCGGCGACATCCGCAGCGCCCACCGCACCAGGTCGGCCTGCGTCACCGCGCCCTCCCCCTCGATGTTGGCCTCGCGGGCCTGGAACGCGGTCACGTCGGCGTGCACGTCCGGGTCGGTGTCCAGGCCGAGTTCGAAGGCGTCCTCGATGGTCACGATGCGCTCCATCGGGTCCATCTCCGCGGCCAGCGCGCGCAGCAGCGTGGTCTTCCCCTCGCCGGTGCCGCCGACGATGACCAGGTTCTTCCGGGCGACCACGCACGCGCGCAGGAACCGGATCAGGACCTCATCGACGGTGCCGCGCCGGCGTAGCTCGTCGAGCGTGACGCGCGGGAAGCGGTGGCGGCGGATCGACAGCGACGTCACCCCGCCCGCGGTCACCGCCATCACCGCGAACAGCCGCTCCCCGCCGGGAAGCTGCAAGTTGACCGATGGGCTGCCGTGATCGAAGCGCCGTTCCTGGCTCGATGCGCGGGCCGCGAGCAGCCGCACGAGCTCGGTCAGCTCGTCGTTGGACCGCGCGATCGGGCCCACCCGCTTGCGCATCCCGTCCGCGTACTGCACGAAGACGCGGTCGAACCGGTTGGCGTTGATCGTCTCGATCCGCGGGTCGTCGAGCAGGGGCTGCAGACCGGCCATCCCGAACAGCTCGTCGACCACCTCGGCGACGACCCGCCGCTCGCTCTCGGGCGGCACCAGGGGCCGGTTGGCGGTCAGTTCCCGCTCCGCGAACTCGTTCACCGCGCCCTCGACGATCTCCCGCGCGAGTGCCCGGTGTCCCTCCGGTGTGGTGCGTGCGCCGGTGCGCCGCCGCTGCTCCTCCACCCGGCCCGGGAGCTGGTCGGCCAGGAGCGAGCGGACGTGTTCACGCAGCCGCCGCTCCGCCCCCTCGGCCCACCCGCGGGGCGCCTGCACGTCGTCGAAGGTGCCCTCGACCGACGGCACCGGGCCGGCCCGTCGCTCGCCGCGATCGTGCAACGGCACCACGGCGCCCGGTTCCGCGTGCTCGGGACGCCAGGACGGGTTCGGCCGGCGGGTCCCGCCGCTGTCGGTCATGACGCCCTCCCTGTGACGCTCGGGTCGTCCGGCCCGTCCTCGTGGCGCGCGCTCGCACGTCCATCGGCGCGCTCCCGGCGGCCGGCGGACGGAACGGGCTCACGCGGTGCGAGCAGGTCCGCGATCTGCCGGGCGCACTGGCCCAACGGGGAACGACCGGGGCCGCTGTGGTGCCAGCGCAGCACGCTGCGCCGCCCGGACAGCACCGCCGCGCCCCGCGGGTCGAACGGGACCCGGGCCAGCGGGGCGACGCCCAGCTCGCGGGCCACCGCGTCGATCGAGTGGCCGGGTCCTGCGAGGAGCAGGACCGGATGGCGCGACCACGCCCCGATCTCCGGGATGCGGCGCGCGAGGTGTGCCAGCTGGTCGGCATGCGCGCCGGTCAGCAGGACCATCACGTCGGCGGAGCGCAGCAGCGGCATCACCGGCGACCCCGGGTCGACCCGGCCGCAGTCGGCCACCACCACCGCGCCCGGGTGCGCGGCGGCGGCGAGCAGCGGGCCCGGACCCAGCGCGCCCGTCGGGTCCGGGGCCGCGAGCACGGCGAGCGCGCCACGGGCGCGGGCGGCGTCCGGCGGGGACGCGACCACCGGCACGTTCCCGGGCAGGGCCTGGGCGTGCCGCCACAGCAGCTGCGCGTCCTCGGCGCGTCCTGCGTGTGGGGCCACCCCGCCGCGAGCGGCGGCGGCGAGGCTGAGCAGCCCCGGCGACTGCGCCAGGCCGAAGCGCATCGCGACGTCGCCCCCGGCCGGGTCGGCCTCGACGAGGATCGCTCCCGCCGGGTCGGGCCAGCACGCCGCCAGCGCGACACACAGCGTCGTCACCCCCGGCGACCCCTTCACGCTCGCCACCGCGACCAGCACCCCGCTCACCCACCCGCAGCCAACAGCACGACGGCCAGCTCGCCCGGCGGCACCGCGGCGACCTCGCGAGCGGGCCCCTCCGGCAGCTGCACCGACACGACGGTGAGCTGCCCGGCGTCCGACGGCTCGACGCTCGCGACCACCCCCGGCCACGACCGCGGCACGACCCGCGTGGGCTCCGTCCCACCGTTCGCCGGGGTGGGCGCGGCGACCACGGAGACCCGATCACCGGACGCCACCTCCGGCGGCAACCTGCCGGGATCGAGCGCGACCGCGACGATCGCCTGACCCGCCGGCGGAGCACCGGCTCCACCGAACGACTCCGGCGTCAGCAACGCACCCGCGGGCAGCGAGACCGCGACCGGTCGCCCGACCAGCGCCGGTGCGGAGTCCGCCTCGACCGCGCGGACGTCGGAGTCCGCGGGCAGGGAGACCTGCCGGAGGTCCGCGGCAGTCAGGACCTGCCCGACGGTCACCGCTCGTGCGGTGGCGAGCACCGGCCTGCTGCCACCGAGCTGCAGTGTCAGTGCGAGCGCGCCGACCGCGCAGGCCAGCACGAGCAGAACCCCGAGCAGCAGGTGCGGCACGCTGCGCCGCCCGGCCGGCGCGGCCGCGCGGGATGTCGACGTCCACGGGTCGGGCCCCGGGTAGTCGGGGGTGTGCCGCGCGTCCTCGCGAGGTTCGCGAGAAGGAAGGGTCGTGCGCATGTCCGGACCTCCTGACCGTGACGACGGCGCGCCGGATCGCCGCACCACCCCGTCCTTCCGGTGCGTCGTGTCGTCGCGCTATGGCTGCTGCTGTCGCTTGCCGTACTGCCGACCGCTTTGTCGTCGTGCGGGCGGTCAACCGCCCCCGGTGACCAGGGCCTGGGACTCCGCGACGCGGAACGCGACCTCCCCCGTGGTGGTCAGGTCGGGGAACGTGCCGCCGTCCCCGACGCCGGACCAGGTGACCGTCCAGCTCACGGTGACCGACGCCGTGAACACCTCGCCGGGCTCCCCGGCCGACGAGCGCCGGTACGTGTGCCCGCAGTCCGGCGACGACGACGCCGGGTCGGCCCCCGGGGCGTACGGGGTGCCCGGGCCCCGGCACACGACCTCGCTGCCGTCCCCCATGACCCAGGTCGACGACTCCGGGACCGCCCGCGCCGTCACCGACACCCCCGGCACGGACGCCGTCGCCTCGATCGGCGCCCAGTCGCCGTCGAGCCACAGCCAGGTCGGCAGGTTCACCAGCTGGTCACCCACCGGACTCACCCCGACCGCGGGATCGGGCAACCGCAGCCGCTCCCGGGCCTGCTCGGCCAGCTCGGCAGGTGACGGCCCGGCCGCACCCGGTGCCTGTTCGCCGTCCGGGATCCACACCGGCGGCCGGTACAGCGAGTCCCGGAAGCCGTCGCCCGAACACCGCCACAGGTACCAGGCGCCGTCCTCGCCGGGCTCGGGCTGCTGCTCGCGCACGACGGCGGAGACCGGTTCGACGACCACGTCGGCAGGACGACGCTCGAGCCTGCTGTACGACGCGGGCACCAGCCCGCCACCGGGCGGTTCGTAGTCACTGATCACATAGGAGCAGCGCACCCCGTCCACGGGTTGCGCCGCGCCGTCCGCACCGCCACCGTTCGGTGGATCGGAGCCCCGGGGACCCGCCCGGTCCGGTCTCGGGGGTGGCGCGGAACCCCCGCCGGAGCCCGCGTCGAGATCGCACGCCGGGGACGGCGTCTCCGAGCACGACACCGAACCCCACAAGTCCCCACCAGGACCCGGCTCGGGCGACGGCTGGCCCACCAAGGATCCGAGGGCGGTGGCCACGATCATCACGGGCGTGCCAACCTGCGTCAGCATGACCCAATCTCCTGAACACCGAAGTCGGACACCTTCCACGAACCGTCCGACTGCCGCTCCACCACGGCATTGATCAGGCGTCGCCCGCCGGCACCCTCATTGACGAGTGTTCCGTCCGACAACCTGTACTTCAGCGAGTTCGTCGAGTCGCCGCAGTCGGTCACGACCACGCGGACCGGTGCGCCGGTCGGCTCGACCGACGACACCTCCGGGGACAGGACAGGTTCGCCGCGGGTCACCAGACCGTTCGCGCTGTCCGCGTAGAGGCCGCGCGAGAGGTTCGTCAGCGCGACGCCGGTGGTGTGGCGCCCCAGGTCCGGGGACTGCCAGTCCGAAGTCGTACCAGCAGCGACGAAGTCCGCCCACATCCCGCGGTACGCGGCCAGCGCCTCCTGCCCGGCCACGTCGTCCGCCGACGGGGTGGGCAACGGCTGGGAGGCCGGTACCTCAGGGGTCGTCGGCGGGGTAGGCGCCGACGGTGCGCCCATCGAGCACCCGGCGACGAGGGCGAGTGCCACGACCAGAGCGAGCGATAGCCTGCGCATGATGGAACACCTCCCCGTTGGCGACCCCGGACACCGATCATCGGGCGATACTGATTACGTGTACACCCGCGACCGGCACGGACGGCGAAGTGCGTGAGCACGGACTTCACCGTCCGGAAGGGGAACAGCGTCATCTTCACTCATTAGGACCATGAGCGAGCCGATCGGCGTCGCGTTGATCGACATGGCCCGCGCAGCGCACCCCACGTCGTGGACCGTGGCGGGCTGGGCGCTCGTCGGTGCGTTCCTCGGCGGCACGCTCGCCGCGGTGACCTCGTGGCGGCTGCTCGCAGATCCTGGCGTGCTCCGCCGCCGGCCGTGGGTGAGCGGCTGCGCAGCAACGGCGGGACTGCTGGTGGGGATCCTCGCGGTGCGCTTCGAGGGCTACGAGCTCGCGGCCTTCGCCTGCGTCGCCTGCGTCGGTGCCGTCCTGGCGGGGATCGACCTGGTCGAGCGGCGCCTACCCCGGCACCTCGTGCTCCCGGGCTACGGCGTGGTGGGCGGTCTGCTCGCCGCCGCGGCGGCGGGCACCGAGCGCTGGAGTGACCTTCTCACCGCTCTGGCCGCCGCATTCGTGGTCGCGCTGGCCTACTTCGCGGTCGCACTCGCGTCGAGCGGTGGGCTCGGCTCAGGTGACGTGACGTTCGGTGGCCTGCTCGGCCTGGCGATGGGCTGGCAGGGCTGGCCGACGGTCATCACCGGTACCGCGGTCGCGTGGACGGGAGCGGCCGTCGTCCTGCTCGTGCTCCGCTGTGTCGGGCAGCGTCCCGGCACGGTGCCGATGGGTCCGTTCCTGCTCGTCGGGGCGATGGTCGCCCTCCTGTCGGGCTGATCGGGCGGTTCGGGCGGTTCGCCGACCTCGCCGCACGCGGCCCACGAGCGCGATCGTGCCGGCCGGGCTTCAGCAGACCGTTCCGTCGGCGGGCGGCGCCACTCCCGCCGATCGGGGGATCCGGCGGCGCCACAGCGGTACATTGTCGTGACCGGATGGTGGCGGGTCGTGATCGGAGGTGACGGATGGCGAACCGTCTCCGCGTCCTCGATCCCCGGGCGTCGCCCGCCGCGCTGTTCGGCGCCGAACTGCGTGCGTTGCGGCTGCGGCGCAACCTCTCGCTGGCCGGGCTCGGCAGGCTCGTCCACGTCAGCGGCGACCTGATCGGCAAGATTGAGAAGGCCGACCGCCGACCGCAGGCCGATCTCGTGAGCCGTCTCGACCGGTTCCTGGAGGCCGAGGGCCGTCTCGAACGGCTGGCCGCCGACGTCCTCGACGACGTGCCCGAGCCCGCCCGCCGCGCGACGGCCGAGCTGACGCCGGACGACGCGCTGCCCCTCCTGCGACAGGTGATCGACACGGTGCGGGGTCAGGACCACGCCATGGCCGACCGGGCCGAACCCGACGTCCTGGTCGCGCACGCCCGCGCCGCGGAACGCGTCCATCGCCTCCTCGGTCGTGCCGCGCAATCCCGGTTGAGCCGCGCCGTGGCCGAGGCCTACCAGCTGGCGGGCTGGATGAGCTTCGACCACGGCCGCCCGGCCCGCGCCGAGAACCTCCTCGGAACGGCCCGGACCTGGGTGGAGCGTTCCGGTGACCAGGCGCTGGCCGCCTTCGTCCTGGGCCCGAACCTGTCGTTCGTCGCAACCTACGGCGGCGACCCGGCTCGCGGCGTGGAACGCGCCTACGGTGCGATGGGGTGGGCACACCGCAGCGGCAACCACCGGCTCGCCGCCTTCACCATGGCCATCGGGGCCCGCGCCCACGCCCGTCTCGGGGAGGGCGACCTGTGCCTGGACCTGCTCGGCCGGGCCGAGGCGCACCTCGACCGCCACGTCCCCGACGACGGCGATGACTCCGACGACGGCTGGCTCGCGGTGTTCGACCGTTCCGCGCTCGACGGGCACCGCGGCTCGTGCCTGCTCGACCTGGGCATGCCCGAGCGTGCGCTGGCGCCACTGGCCCGCCAGGACGAGCTGGCCCCGAGACGGTTCGTGCGCAACCGCGTGATCTGGAACCTCGACCGGGTGGACGCCCTGTTGGACCTCGGCGAGATCGACCAGGCCTGTTGCGAACTCGTCGACTCCGTCCCGGTCGAACCCACGTCCGCGGACACCGCGCTCGTCGGCCCGGTGCCTGAACCGCGCAACAGCTCGGTGACCCCGCGGGTGCTGCGGCGGTTCCGGGCCGTCGAGCTGCGGCTGCGCGAGCTGCCCCCGGGCGGTCCGGTCGACGACGCGACCGAACGGCTGCACGCCCTCAGCGCGGCGCTCGCGTGAACGGGTAGGTCGCCCACTCCAACCCTGCCACCCCGCCCGCGGCGTCGCGGTGCACCACCAGGTACTCCCCGCGGAACCGCCCCGCCACGGCCCGGTAGCGGTCCTGCTCGAGCCGCTCGAACGTCGTCTCCGACGCGGCCGGAGCCGAGACCAGCCGCGCGCGCAGGACACCTGCACGCCAGGTGAACACCGTCTCGTCCGCCTCCGACCACCAGCGGCCCAGGACCCCGTCCAGCTCGGTGGGAACGTCCTCGGCCGGCCGCCACGGACCGGGTGTGGGCTCCGGTGCCGATGCGGCCAGGTCGTCCACCAGGGCCGCGGCCACCACGCCGACCGCGGCGCCGCGGGTGGCGTTGGACAGGGCCACCGCGACAGACCTGGTGGGCCGGTCGATCGACAACGCGGACAGGAACCCCGGCATCGCACCGGTGTGCCCGGCGACCACGCGGTGGACGCGCCGCTCCAGGATGAGCCCGAGGCCCCAGCCCGACGTCCACCCGCTCGTGTCGACCATCACCTGCAGCGTGTGCATCGCCTCCACCACCGCGGGCGCGACGACCTCCGGAGCTCCACCGGCGAGGGCATCACCCCACACGAGCAGGTCCCCCACCGTCGACCAGAGCTGCCCACCCACACCGACCGCTGCCTGGTCCATGTCCGGTTCGCGGTGGACGAGGTCCGTGTAGGGGTCCACCCGGTATCCGACCGCCGCGCCGGCCGGTCGGCCCCAGGTAGTGGCGGGCAGCCCCAGCGGCCGGATCAGCCGCTCGTTGATCAGCACGGGGCAGCCCGTCCCCGTCACCCGCTCCACGACCTGGCCGAGGACCGCGTACCCGAGGTTGGAGTAGTGCCACCGGGCGCCGGGCCGGTCCACCTGCTCGGCCCGCGCCAGCGCGCTCCGCAGCTCCCGGCTGTCCGGGCCCCGCATGGACGCCCACATGTCCCCCGGCACCTCACGCTGCACACCGCCGCTGTGCGACAGCAACGTCCGCACGGTCGCCGAACCCAGCGGGGTCCCCGGGAGATGCTCCTCCACCCGGTCGTCCAAGCAGAGCACGCCGTCCTCGACCAGCGACAGCACCAGCGCGGCGGTGAAGGTCTTGGTGATCGAGCCGATCCGGTAGGGCACTGACCCCGCGGCCGCGACACCGCTCTCGACGTCGGCCAGTCCGGCCGCCGCGCCCGCGATCTCGTCGCCCTGGCGGGCTGCGCCGAGCACCACGCTCGGGACCCGACCTTGGATCTGTTCCCGCACCGCCCGCTCGTCCAACCCCTGCGCAGTGACGGCGCGATGCCGATCCTCGTCGATCTCCATGGTCGGCACGGTAGCCATCGGCGGGGCCCCGCGGAGCACGCGCGAAGGGACCGTCGTCGGTGACAACCGGACAGCCGGGCAGTCCGTTTCGATCATCTGGATCGCTCCGCGGCGCCGTGACGTACTGGTCCGGCACCCAGCGTCCCGCGCCGACCAGTGGCCGGGGCTTCCGGACCGACGAGCGACCCGACGGGATCACCGACGTGACACGACGAGTAGCGAGTGGCGCGAGGAACGCCGCCCGCACCGACACGAACTCCGGTGGGGGTGGCCTGCCGACTCCCGCGACCACTCCCACCGGCACCACCCGCGCGACCTGCCGCCCCCACCCGGGAGTGCCCTGGTGGGTACGCCCCCAGCAGCCGCTCGTGGTGCTTCCCCGGCCCGGTGGTCGCGCGGGCAGGCACCGGAGGACGGATGCGGTATCCACAGGCCCGACACCGGCCATCGGTTCGCCCCGCCTGCTCGGATGCCCGGCATGACCGGCGCCGCAGCGGCTCTCCGTTACCGCGGAGCCTTCGACGTCGTGTTCCCCGCCATCCGCACTCTGCGCGGGCTGGAGCCGAGCAGGCCCGAGGGACGAACCCACGGTCACGACTTCACCGCCCGCTTCGTGTTCGAGGCGGCCGCGCTCGTCTACCCCGGGGTGGTCGTCGACGCCGACATCCGCGACGAGGTCAACCGGCACGTCACCGACCGTCTCGCCTACCGCGACCTCGACCGGCTTCTCGGCCGCCCGCCGACCTGCGAGGCCATCGCCGAGCACCTCGCCCGCTGGTTCGTGAACTCCGCCCGCCCGCCCGGCGACGCCACCCTGCTCTCGATCGCCGTCACCACCGGCTCCGGTGAGCACGGCGAGATCATCCTGCCGGTGACGCCGTGACCGCGCGCGAGGTCGGCGACGGCGAGGCCAGGGCCGAGCGGCTGGCCACATCATTGACCAACCGGCTCGTCCGGGAAGGCGTGATCCTCGATCATCGCTGGCGCGACGCCCTCCACGCACAGCCTCGCCACCACTTCGTGGACGCCTTTCACGAACCTGGCGAACCTGGCGAACCCGGCGGTAGCTGGCGCGAGACCGCGACGGACGCGGCGACCTTCCTGCCGACCATCCACTCCGGACGGACGGTGGTCACCGCGCTGTCGCCGCTCGACCCCTGGGGTCGTCAGGTCCCGGTCTCGATCGCGCCACCGGTCGACCTGCTGATCACTGGGCTGCAGGCCCTCGATCTGTTCGACGGGGCCGATGTACTCGAACTGGGCACGGGCACGGGGCACACAACCGCGCTGCTCTCCGAACGCCTCGGTGACGGGCACGTCACCAGCGTCGACATCGACCCCGACCTGCACCACACGGCGGCCCGACACCTACACGCCCGCGACCTGCACCCGACCCTGCTGGTCGGCGACAGCGCCTCCCCATCGGCGCGCACGGAGTACGACCGGGTGATCGTCGAGCACGAGGTCCCCACCGTCCCGCCGTCCTGGGTCGCGCTGGTCCGGCCCGGCGGAAGCCTGCTGGTTCGCGTCACGGGTGGACTCAGCGCCGGCGGGCACGTGCTGCTGCGCCGACCCGACAGCGGCGAGCCGGTGCTGTCCGGGCGGTTCCTGGCCTGGGGCGGCCCACTCGCACCGCACCGCGCTCCCGCACGGCGACTCTTCGTCCGTCGACCCCCCGAACCCGTCGCGGACGGGGCCCGCCCCTGCAGTAGCCCGTTCTCACCTTCGGCGCTGACCGACGGAGGCGCTCTCGCCCTCCTCATGCAGTTGATGCTGCCGCCGGGGGTGCAGGCGCAGCGTCGCGCGAGCGGCGACACGACGTGGGCCACCTACCTCCGGGGAGCGGACGGCTCGTGGGCCGAGATCAGTCACGAGCTCGGTCGGACCGGGCTGTACGACGTCCGGTGGGCGGGCAACCTCAGACTCCTCTCCGCAGTCGAGCACGCGCACGACCTCTGGCACCGCCTCGGGACCCCGCCCCTGACCGCGTTCGGCATCACAGCCGGCACCGACGGTGCGCGGGTCTGGCACGACAGCGCCGACGCGGGAACCTGGTGGCCGCTGCGCGCCGCGTGATCGGCACGACGCGGTCGACGGCTCCTACAGAGCGATCCAGCTGGATCTCGTGTCCGCGACCATCAGGGAGCCCAGACGCTGGCGCAGTGCTCGCTCGTGCGCGGGTGAGTGCGGGGCTCGCCGGAGCGGCCCGGGGAGCTGGGCGAGGTCCCTCATGGTCATGAGGTCCTCGTAGACCGGGCTGCGCGCGAGATCGTGGCCGTAGACCGTGATGAACCGCTCGGTCCACCCAGAGCCACGTCCGTACCGCCGGGTCGCGTGCCAGGTCGGCACGAGGTCGATCTCACGGGGACCATGCACCACGCGGTCCCAGTCACCGAGCACCGGACCGTCGGGACCGGCCATGATGTTGCCCAGCCAGGCGTCGCCGTGGACCAGTCCCTCGCCGAGGGGCCACTCCCGGCCCTCGAGATTGGCACGGACCTCCTCCACGCGATCGAGCAACCAGTGGCGTTCCGCGGAGGACAGGACGTCCAGGGTGCTGTCACGCCGCAGCGCCTCCTCGAGCGAGACGAGGGGCTGCCAACGAGCCACGTCCAGGGTCGAAGGGGTCAGCTCGTGCAGCACCGCGAGCAGACGCGCGAGGTCGGCCGAGTCGAAATCGGCCGCCGGATCCGGCTGGGGCAGGTACCGCCAGAAGCTCACCGTCGCCTCGGGGCCGACCGCGACCGGCTCGACACCGGGCAGCGGGGCGACGCTCGGGTAGCCGTGCTCGACCAGCCAACGGGTGATGCGCACCGACCGCCGCACCTGCTCGCGGTCGTGGGGGCCGGTGGCGACCCGGGCGACCGCGTTCTCGGCCGGGACGGCGATGACCGCGTTGCTGTAGTGCCGGATCAGGCGCAGGCCGGACGCGTCCAGGTTCTGTTCCGCGCACGCACGCCGGGCCAGGTCGACGACGCCCTCGGTGTCGTCGCCGGTCATGCCGGGTGCGCCACGAGTGCGAGCCGCTCGTGGCGCTGCTCGAACTCCCGGACAGCGGGATGCCCGGCGTGCCGCGCGAGCTTGCGGCGCACACCGGCGACGCGATCGCGGGCTCGTACGCTGGTGAGCGCGGGCATTGCGGGAAGCACGTCGGTGAGCGCGGCACAGGCCCGCTCGACGTCCGCGTCGGCAGGGTGCAGGTGCGCGTCCGCGAGGGTCGCCGCGCTGAGCACCCGTCTGCGCTGCATGTCCCCGGCAGGCGCACCCAACGTCCCGGCTATCCGCCGGACCTCACGGTGGTCGCCCAGGTCCGAGGCGATGTACTGGCTCTCCACGGCCAGTTGGGCAGGGGTGAAGAACCGGATCCAGCGCGGCTCCGGCTCCGCCGCCGTCGCATCGAGCCGTCGCTCGGCCAGCAGCCTGCTCCGGGCCGCGGCCGAGGCGTCGCCGCGCAGCGCGTGGGCCCGCCCCGCCAGGGCAGCGCACCGGGCCGCGGTCGACGGCGACCCTGCCGCCCGTCCGGCCCGGTAACCGGCCTCGGCGAGCTCGAGCGCCTGACCCGCCTCGCCGAGATGGTGGGCCTGCATCGCCATGTCGCCCAGGACGTGCCCACCCAACGCACGGTCGCCACTGGCACGGGCCAGCCGCAGGGCCTGCACGAAGTACCGCTGCGCCAGGCCCTGCTCCGCGGAGTCGAAGCTCATGAACGCGCACAGGTCGCACAACCGTGCCGCTGCACCCAGAAGGCCCCGCCCCACCCGCTCGTCGAACACCGCGTCGAGCAGCAACGGCCTGACGACCGCGTCGAGGTAGTGCATGAGCGTCGAGCGCGCATACCCGCCCCCGAGCCGATGATCGGCGTCGGCGAGCGAGCCGCACATCGCCCACAGCGCGTCGACCTCCCCCTGCCCGATCCGCCGCGCCCCGCCCGACGGCAACGCCTCCGGCTCCACGCGCGACCACGAGACGAGCGGCATCGCGAAGGCTCCCGTCACCGGGGCCGCCGAGGCCAGTACCGACCGACGCTCCACCTCGACCTGCCACATCCGGCAGGACAGCCGCACGGCGGTGGTCGCGTCGTCCGCCCACCGCAGGCTGGCGGTGGGCAGGTCGTCCGGACGGTCACCGGGCTCGGGCCGGTCCTGGTCGAGGGAGCTGTGCAGCATCCGGGTCAGCACGCCACCGGTCTCCAGAACGGCGTCGGCACGCTCGCAGAAGCCGGGTGACGGGAACCGCTCCGATTTCTCGATCTTCCCCACGAGCGCCCCGCTGAAGTGCACCAGTCGGCCCAGCCGTTCCTGCGACAGGCCACGCACCAGTCTCCGGTGGCGTAGCTCGGCACCGAACCCCGGCACGCCGGACGATCCCGGGCCCAGCTCCTTCAACGGCCGTCCCATCGACACCCCCGCGCAGCCCGATCGGTCCGGCGGCCAGCGTACGGACGAGCGACGAGGGCCTCCAGGTAGCGCCGGACGGGGCATTCGGACAGCGCCGTTGTCCGGATGGGACCTCTGGCAGCGCTCTGCCTCGATGACGCTCACTGAAGTGGTTCCGGTCGCCGACCGGGCATCGACGAGGAGGCATCCGAGATGGGGCTGCGGGACGACCGGCCCGACCTCGAGCACGTCCGGGATCATCGGAGCCACCGCCTCGCTCCCGCCGTCGTCGGCTCGGCCTGCCGCGGACCTCCGAGGTACCAGTTCGATCGCGATAGCCTCCGAAACCTCACCGTCTCGCTCCCGAATCCGGTGCTGATCGTTCTCGTGGGCTTTATTCGTCGAGCGCGTAAATCTCGCCGTCTCGCGGTAGAGCCAGACGTCGGCCAGCGTCGCCAACTCGACGCGCGCCGTGGGCGACCCGGGAGGCGCGATGACGGCTGGCACTCCCGAGCTCATCGGCGCGCGTGGCTCGGGGGGCTCACTGGTGCGATGGTTCTGTGGGCGGCTGAAGTGGTGGCAGGGCAGGTTCGCGGGTCGATGGGTGACCGGCGCCATGCAGCCGTAGGACCACACCGGCGTTCCACGTGCCGGGGCGCCAATCGGCCGAACCGGCCCGATGCATCCCGGGATACCCACGAATACCCCGTCGCCGGCCGCCGTCACGGCCGTCGTAATGGATCACGACCCGCGACACAGGCGACGCTCCGGGGCAACCGGAACCCGCATCACTGGTGATCATGATCCCATCGAGCTGTCCAAGTTCGATCAAACAGGCCTCCATGCCGCAGCCGAATCACTAGCCTGCGTGAGGCGACGACTACTCGTTGCTACATCGATCAGGCGTCTGACGTCTGACGCGATGAGCCGAGGTTGGGGGGTGACCTGTGTTCTACGACCACTGAGCACGCCGGACCGATGCCGCGACGCCCGTCGCGGCATCGGTCCGCTCGGTCCGACACTTCGCTACGGGGGACTGCATGCTGGCTGCGCCGACCTACGATCCGCTAGACACCGAGACGCTCATCGATCCTTACCCGGCCCTGGCCGCGCTGCGCGCATACGCTCCCGCTTCCTGGCACGAAGGGATGCGGTCATGGGTTCTCACTCGATACGGCGACTGCGTCGCCGTACTCCGTGATCACGAAGGCTTCGCTCGCGACCGTCGGCGCGTCGGTGTGGTGGTGGCCGAGCCGAGCCTGAGTGTGCAGTCGATGGACCCGCCGGACCAGGCGCCGGTACGAGGTCTGTTTGTGAACGCGCTGCGGGCACAGGACATACGGGGGATCGAGCACCGCGCCTACGTGTCCCTTGCGGAGCGCCTTCAGCGGCTTGCGGTCAGCGAGTCCTTCGACGTCATGGCTGACGTCGCCGTGCCGTTCTCGCTTGGGGTGGTTTCCGACCTGCTCGGGGTGGAGCAGCCGGATGTGCGGTCCTTCTCCGCGTCATCGGACGCGATCATGCGAAGCATGGACGCGGGCCTCGACCCAGCAGTCGTCGCCCCCGGCATCTGCGCTCGTGCAGAGCTCACCGCGTTGGTCGACAGCTGGTTCCGGTCGTCGACAGGGCCCGGATTGCTCGCTGATGTCCGCGCGCATGCGGACGCCGGAGACTCGGCCATCGACTTGTACATACGAAATACGGCCCGAGTCATGTTTCAAGGCGGTTACAGCACGATGGTTGCCGCTGTCGGGAACGTCGTCGACGTCCTCCTACGGCATCCATGGGCGCTTGACGCGATGCGCGATCCAACGGTTCTGAATTCGGGTGTGGACGAGCTGGTGCGGTTCGAAGGACCGGTACAGGGAACGAGCAGGATCGCGACCCGCACCTGCGAGATCGGCGGGTCCACTGTCCACGACGGCGACATCGTGCTCGTCCACTTCGCCGGAGCGAACCGCGATCCGGCGCAGTTCCGGAAGCCGAACCAGCTGTTCCTGGACCGCGCGGAGGGCCGACATCTGGGGTTCGGGTGGGGGACGCACTCCTGTATCGGCACGGTATCCGCGCAGGCAGCGCTGCGCGCTCTGATCAGAGCACTGCACGAGCAGCCGTGCGTGCTGCGGGCGACCGGAGCAGCAAGTAGGCGCCGTACCGCAACGATGCGGGTCTTCGACCACTTGCCTGCGACTTTCCGGCCGGTCCGAGGCGGAGCCACCTCCCGGAGCAGCACGTGAAGGTTCTTGTCGGCAATCAAATCGACCCGGCCGTCCGCGATCGGGGAGAGCTGCGCGCCTGGACACAGCGCATCCTCTGGTTCGCCGGCCCCGACGACATCGTGGTGCTGTGCGCCCTGCCCGATCCAGGCTTCCTGGATCACGTCACGTCCTTGACCGGCGTGAAACCGAGCCTCTTGCGCATCGTGGTCGCGCCGCCGGGGCGACACGGTGGGTCGTTACTGGACCCGGAGTCGCTCCAGAGTCGGGCATGTGTCGACGCGGTCGCCCACCACCTACGATCGTCCGGCGTCGACGACGTGTCGGAAGTGTTCGCGCTGTGGCCATCGCCCGCGGTGTCCCGGTTCGCGGACGCCCTCGGGGTCGCCGACCGTTTCCCCGGATCGGCATTCTTCGCGCAGGGCGGCGGCGAGCTGTGCAACAGCAAGGCGACGTTCCGGGCCGTCGCAGCGGCCGCCGGCGTGCCCATCCCTCGGGGTGCGGTGTGCCGGGACGCGAATGAAGCCATCGCGGCCACCGTCGACCTGATGGCCGAGTCCGGCGCCGTCGTGGTCAAGCAGGCCCACAACGGGGCTGGAGCGGGAAACCAACTGGTCGTGCAGGACCAGTCACTCAATCTTGATCGGGTCGGTGCTCGCCACCTGCATCGACTCACCGATGGCCGTGCCGGCGTCGAGACGTACTGGCTGCAGCGCTGGGACTGGGCGTCGGCGGGTGGTCGGCATCCGGTCGTGGTCGAGGAGTTCCTGCCGCACGCAGCCTCCGTCTACTCGGAGCACTACGCGGCAGACGACCGGACGTGGCCGACAGAGATGGGCACACTGCACTACGTGGGACGGCGGCTCAGCCACCAGACCGTGCCGTTGCGCGGCGTCGACCCGGTGATTCGCGCTGATCTCCTCCACGGCGGAAGTCGCCTCGCTCAGGCGTACCGATCGCTGGGTTTTCGGGGCAACCTGAGCGCGGACGCCGTCCTCACCGAAGACGGTCGAGTGGTGTTCACGGAGGTGAACGCGCAGGTCTCGGGATCGCTACACATCTACGACGTGATCGCACGCCGCGTGGTTGATGTCGCGGCGGCACCGGAGCGGTCGGTCGTGGAGCATCACGTCCCGGCGACATGGGCGGTCCCCGACCTCACGACCTTCCTCAGTGCCGCCGACGAGCTGGGCTGCGGCTACGACCCAACAACCCGTACGGGTGTGATCGTCTCCATGCCGCTGATCCCGCAGGAGAACGGCCGGGCGCAGTTCGTGTTCTGTCTCGCCTACGGCAACGAGGCGAACCTGAGGCAGATGTGGAAGCGCCTCGACGACCGGTTCGCCGTAGCGCCGGCCTCAGCGAGCGGCCGCCTCGGTGTAGCGTACCGGCCCCGATGACCACGAATCGACGTGACGTCCCGGACGGAGCCGTGCCGCTGCCCGAGGCGGCGCGGCTGGCCCTTGAGGCCGATCCCGACCGGCTTCGCAGCGAGCTGGCCACGGTCACCGATCACCGATGGCAACTCCAGCGCGTCCGACGGCTCGGCGGCGGGATCGGCCCCACGGCTGATCTGGATTGGCGGGTCCTACCGCTACGCACTCCTGGTGGCGACCCGGACCGTACCGATCCGGGCGGCCCTGGGCCGGTCGACTTCCGCCCGACTCCTTGGCTGACCCGCCTCCCTTACCTGAGCGAGATCCTCGACGCGATACCGGCGCCGTTGAACGCCGTGCGCCTGATGGCGCTGGGTCCAGGGGCGGCGTCACAACCGCATCGTGACCCGAAGTACGCGCTCGAACGTGGCTTCGTGCGACTGCACCTGCCGATCGTCACCCACCCAGAAGCCGTTCTCGCACTCGACGGGGTCGAGCACTGCTGGCCGCCCGGACAGCTCTGGTTCGGGGACTTCTCCCGGGAGCACCAGGTCCGCAACACCGGGTCCGTCCCCCGGGTGCACGCCGTCATCGACACGTTGCTGACCAAACCGCTCGCGGCGTGGTTCCCGCCGCGATGGCAAACCGCGTTCGCCGAGGGCGCCGCCCTGTTCAACCACATGCCACTGCCAAAACCTGCCACCGCAGCGGTCCTACCGAGGCGCGGAAGATGGCCCGCGAACTTCACCGAGTTCAGCCACGATCGGTCGCTCAGCGGCGCCGCGACCGACATTCTGTTTACGGTGACGGACCGGACCCCACTAGTCACGATTGCCGACCGCCAGCTCACTCTCGTCAACATCGGAGCCAAGCGCTACCGCTTCGCGGGATGGAGTGAGCAGCGCACCATAAATTTCACTGACGACGGCATCCTGCTCCGATCGATCATCAACCGGCAACTGCACGAGATCCTCACCCCGTCAACGGTCTGACCCGGAGCTGAAAGATGCAACTAAGCAGCTACGACGACTTCACCCCCCTGCGCGAGATCATCGTCGGCTCGGCCGAGAACTACCTTTCTCATGAGCGCGACCTGACGTTCGAGCTGTTTCACCACGAGAACCTTGGTGGGTTTCGCTCCGACTGGGCCTACCCCCGCATCGCCGTTACGGATGATCACCGCCGGCCGGCATGGAGCATCAACCGGCGCTACACCGAGGAACTCCACGAGGACGTCGAGGCCCTCGCCGACACCCTCGGTGGACTCGGTGTCACCGTGCATCGACCGCTACCGCTCCCGCCGAACGCAGCGCCGATCGCCGGACTGGGCTGGCAGGCCGCGCCGACCCCGGCTCTGAACGTCCGCGACAACACGCTGATCCTCGGCGACGAGATCATCGAGACGCCGCCGGCGATCCGGGCCCGGTACCTGGAGACCCGATTGCTCGCACCCGTGTTCGCGGCCTACTTCGCCGCCGGTGCGCGCTGGACGACCATGCCACGACCGACCCTCACCGACCGGTCGTTCGATCTGTCCTACGCGCTGGACGTCTCCACGACATTGGGCGGACCTACCGAACCAGTCGGTCAACCACAACCGTGCCCGTACGACGTCGGCTACGAGATGATGCTCGACGGTGCGCAGGTTCTGCGCCTGGGCCGCGACCTGATCATCAACATCGCCCACGAGAATCACCGGCTGGCGGTCGACTGGCTGGAGCGTCACCTCGACGGTCGGTACACCGTTCACCGGGTCTTCCGCATGGCCGACAACCACATCGACAGCATGCTGCTCGCGCTACGGCCCGGTGTCCTCCTGGCGCGGCACGCGGGGATCCGCGACATGCTCCCCCCAAAATTGCAGTCGTGGGAGGTGATCGTGCCGCCTGAGCCCGAGGCCGGTGCGTTCCCCGTCTACGACGACGCCGATCTCGTCCTCACCAGCCCCTACATCGACCTGAACGTGCTGTCGGTCGATGAGGACCGGATCCTGGTCAACGAAGGCTGCCCGGGCCTGCTCAAGACCCTGGACGCCGCGGGCTTCACCGTCATCCCGGTTCGGCACCGGCACCGTCGACTGTTCGGCGGCGGCTTCCACTGCTTCACCCTCGACACCCGACGCGACGGACACCGAGAGGACTACCTGTCGTGACTCGAGTCCTGCTGCTCGAGCCGGCCGGACCCGAATCAGGCGCTGTGATCGAGACGGCCCGCGCCCGCGGCTACGACGTCCACGGCGTCACCCAGGCCGATCATTACGCCCGGTACAGCCCCAGCTTCCGGGAGTCCTTCGCCGGGCTGCTGATGACCGATCTCGCCGAGCCATCGCGCGCGCTGCTCAACGTCGTCGCCTACGGGAAACGGTGCGCGGTGGACGCGGTGCTCACGACCAACGAGTATCTGACGCCGCTCGCCGCCCTGGCATGCGACGCTCTGGGACTTCCGGGCAACGACCCAGCTCGTGCGCACGCCCCCCGGGACAAGGGCGCGATGAGCGCGGCCTTCGCCGCCCACGGAGTCTCGACTCCCCGAACCGCGGCAGCGACGGACCCCGAGCAGTTGAGGCGTCTCGTCGGCATCCGCGAGATCTCGCTACCGGCGGTGGTGAAGCCTGCAGTCGGAGCTGGCTCCGCGGGAGTCAGCGTCGTCCTCGACGCCGATGACTGCGCCGCCGCGTGGCGGGAAGCGAGCGCCGTGGCAACCATGTACGGATCGTGCGAAGCCGGCCCGGTGATCGTGCAGGACCACGTGGTTGGACCCGAATACAGCATCGAGTCCTTCACCTATCGCGGCAGGACGACCCACGTCTGCATCACTGAGAAGATCACCAGCTTGGGGGCGCGCCGCGTCGAACTGGGACACAACCTGCCAGCGACGCTGCCGCAACCGGTGGAGCAGGTGATCCACGAGCAGGTCGCCGGCGCAATCCGGGCGACCGGAATCCGCAACGGCGCCTCACACACCGAAGTGATCATCGGTACGGATGGCCGCTGCTCCGTCATCGAGATCGGTGCCCGGCTGGCGGCCGGGCACATCGGGTTCCTGCTGAGCCACGCCCTCGGTATCGACCCGTGGTCAGCGCTGCTCGACATCGCGCTCGGCAGGTGCCCCGACCTGACTCCGACACGGCATCGGCACGCTGCGGTGGGCTTCCTGTCCAGCCCGCGCACCGGCCGCCTCCGCGGCATCACCGGACTGCCACAGGTCGGCGGAGAAGTCGTCGCGGTGCATCTCCGCCTCGGCGCCGGCGATGCCGTCGAGGAAGCCCGGACCAACCGCAGCCGCCTCGGACACGTCATCGTGGTTGGCAACAGCCGGGATGCGGCCCGCGACCACCTGAAACGGCTGCTCGCCGGAGTGTCCTTCGACGTGGAGCCCTCGCCAGAGCACCGCGATGCGCTCAGACCGAGCAGCGAGCCGACAGCAGCGCCGTCGGTGAGGCCGACGCGCCGCGGCGCCGGAGCCGGCACCACGGCAGCGAGGTTCGACGCCATCTACGCCGACGACCGGGACGGCCGCGGCGCATTCACTCGTGTCCTGCGCATCGCCGATCCCACGCTGCCAGCGGAGGTCGAACCGCTCTCCTTCCTGTGCTCGAGCCTGCTGGAGCACATCGACAGCGAACTCGCCCTGCGCGCCGGGGATATCGTGGCCGATCTTGGGTGCGGCGGCGCAGGCCCAGGTCTCTGGCTGACCCGCAAAGCCGCCACCGACTTGATCGGCATCGACTTCTCCCCGCTCGCGATCAGCCGAGCCCGGGAGAGGGCCGTTCGGTTCGGCCGCAGGCAGCGGACGGGCTTCGCCGTCTGCGATCTAGAAGCCCTCAGCATCGGCACTGCCACCGTGGACGCCGCGATCTGCATCGACGCCCTGCAGTACGCCCACAACAGCCGGGGCGCGGCTAGCGAAGCGCGCCGCATCCTGCGCCGAGGCGGTCGACTTGTCCTCACCGGTTGGCATCCCCAGCAGTGCGGCGACGCTCGGCTGCCTGAGCGGCATCGCCACACCGACTGGCCCGCCGTGCTCCGCGAAGTCGGGTACGACGAGATCACGGTGCACATTCGTCCTGAATGGACCGCCGTCTACGTCGAGGTGTACCGGGTGGCGCTCGCCATGGGCGAACCCGGCGCAGATGTCGGCCTGGCCGCGTTGCAGGGCGAAGCGCGGCGACGACTTGACACCGCGCACCTGCTGCACCGGATCGCCATCACCGCCACGGCAGGCGAACGGGAAGCCGATCAGGTCAGGTCTGCCAGCACGGCAGCAAGATCTGGATAGGTGTCCGCGACCCCGGCGGGGTTGCCCAGACGGTGCCGCTCCAGGCGGATCGCACCCAGGTGCCGTGCCTCGTAGAACCGGGAGCGCAGTACAGCTGCCGGGCTCCGGTCCGGCGCGCCGTAGGTCTCCCAGAAGGCGTCCCGTTCAGTGCCCGGCTTCGCCGCCGCCATCCGGATCGTCCAGTCCGCTGCGGGGTCTCCCCACCATGTGCGATCTAGGTCGAGCACGCCCGAGATCGTCGGCACCTCGGCGTCCGGATCGAGCAGTACGTTGACAGTCCACAGGTCCCCCGCCAACAGACGCGGCTGCGTGACCTGGTCGAGGACTGACCGATGCGTTCCCACTGCGGCGGCGACCTCGCGGACGTCTGCGGCGTCCAAGCCGGCTCGATCCAGATCCTCGCCAATGTCTGTCAGCGAGCCAGCGACCGCCGCGCTCCACGTCGGGTACCTCGGTTCCGCGACCGGACCGAAGCCAGAGCCGCGCACGGCGTGAACATCGCGGGCGATTTCGCCCATCTGCCGGAACATCGCTGTCCAGGTCGAGCGGGCATAGGAACCGAGATGCTCGGGGGCCGGACGGCCGTCGAGGAAGGACTGCACCAGATAGTCCCGACTAATGACCTCGTGCGACCAGTCCGCAGCCAGCACGCGCGGCATCATTGGCGCCAGAGAAGCGAGCCACGGCACAGTCGCATACTCGTTGCGCATGAGCTGCCGCTCACTACCGAACTGCTTTGCTGGCTCGGGCGCGATCCGTAACACGACCGGCCGAGGCTGTCCGACCAGCTCGACCCGGTAGGTGCTGTTGTACATGCCGGCACCCAGCTCGACAGCGACGGCAACGCGAGTTGCCTCGCCGAAAACACGTCTGCACACCGCGGCGATCTGCCCTGCGGAAACGGACTGCTGAAAGGCGTCAGCTCCACGTTCGATCGGCCGAAAATCCATGTCACTCCACTCGTCCAGGGCGGCGAATTGTCGCACTTGCAAGTTCAGCCAAACACGCGAATCTTCTTGAAGAGTCCGTGGAGCACTTCTTGTTCTCGACGAGCATCGTCAGCGTCTCATGAACCTAGGGAGAATACCGGGTCGGCTACCAGGCCACAGACCGGGCGCCCCGTAGAGACGCAAACGCCTTGTACCGGTCGTCGTGGAGCAGCCATGCACGCCAAGTCGACACAGCCCTTTCCGACGTGCGGTGCCGACCGGGTCAGCGGGAGGGCGGCGTGGCGTCCGCGAGGTAGGTGGTCGGGCGGCCCGGAGGAGGTTGCACCTCCGGGCTCCCTCAGAGCGTGTTTGAGAAGATCACTTTGAGGGTGTGAAGACGCGCTTCTGCTCGGGTCGCCGGCCCGCCGCGGGCGATCCGACGGGTGATGGTGTTGATCACCGCCCAGCGGATCATGGCCTCCGACGTGGCGGGGTGGCGTTCGTAGTCCCGGGCCAGGCGGCGGTGCGCGGTGAGCCAGGCGGATGGGTCGGCCGCGCGGCGAGGTGCCTGCCGGGCAGGTCCTTTTCCGCGCGGCCTCCCGCCGAACCGGACGTGATGGTTTCCCGATCATCCGGCTCTCCAGTGACTACTGCGTGAGCGTTATGGCTGGTTGCCCGGTGTGGATGTGGTCGTGGCAGGAGGTGCAGACTACGAGGGTCTTGCGCCGCCGGTTTGCCATGGCCTTGGCCCACTGGGGCTGAAGCGGCCCAGGTATGCCTAGATCTGTGAGCTTGCGGACGTGGTGGACTTGCACGTTGCCCGCGTGCCGGCAGATCTCGCATGTATCCGCGAGGAGTCGAGTGATGAGCTCCTTGTGCGGATAGTCGACCCGGATCGGTTGGCGGTCGGCGACCGTCACCGATTTCTGCCGATGGAGTGGTATGCCGCCGAATCGTGCGACCAGTGGTTGTCTGCCATTGCGTTCGATACGCGCTTCGAAGCAGGTGCGGAGCCCGCGCGGTGTCTGGATCTTGGCCTTGTGTTTAGCCGCCATCTTCGACACCGAGGAGCGGTGCTTGCCTGCCAGGGTCTTGAGCATCGAAGTCTCCATGACCCAGCGCAGTCGATGCAGCCGGTGAACATCTCCGGCTGGCAGATAGAACTGGACGATGCCCCGATAGATGGCCCCGAACGTCGATACGATGGTGTAGTCGTCGCCGTTGGTCAGGGCCGCCTGCTTGGCGGGTTGACCGCGGCGCAGGTAAGGGACGCATTTGGCCTTGATCATGTTCAGCGGCACCCGCAGCGCGACCTGTCCGTTGATCGCTCGGCGACCCCGGGTGGCTTTGCTGCTGTTGTGCTGGACGGTGATCTCATAGCCGAGGAATCGGGCCGCGCCGGTGCGGGCGTGGGTGATCAGCGTCTTATCGCGGGAGAGTTCCAGTTTGAGTTCGTCACGCAGGAAACTCGCCAGCCGCTGTTTGATCTCCTCGGCTTCGGCTTTTGGTCCGGCGAACCCGAGCAGATGATCGTCTGCGTACCTGCAGTAGCGCAGCCGCCGATACCCGGGATCGTCCGGGTCGGCACTGGGCAGGCTGACCATCTGCCGTCGCAGCATCCGGGCGTGTGCCCGGTCACCGCGGCGGCGGGCCTTGGCCAGCTGGTTTTGCAGGTCCAGGTAGGCAGGGTTGCGGGCCCTACGGTCCCCTTGGGTGTACTCCGGTATGAGGACTGTCTCGACGAACTGGTCGAGTTTGTGCAGGTAGATTGAGGACAGGATTGGCGAGGCCACCCCGCCTTGGGGGGTACCCGACAGCGTGGCGCCCCACGTCCAGTCCTCGAGGTATCCGGCTTGAAGCATGTTGCGCACCAGCCGCAGGAACCGGTTGTCGTGGATCCTCTCCGACAGGATCGACAGCAAGACCTCGTGGTCGAGCGAGCCGAAGCAGTCGGCGATGTCTCCCTCGATGAACCAGGCCGTTCCGGTCCAGGTGTGGGCTATCTCCCGCAGCGCGGTGTGACAGCCCCGACCGGGACGAAACCCGTGGGACCGGTCGGAGAACGTCGGCTCGTAGTACGCCTCCAGCAAGAGCCGCATAACCTCACCGACGAGTTTGTCCGACCAGGTCGGCAGCCCCAACGGCCGAGTCTTCCCGTTCTTCTTCGGGATGTGCACCCGGCGGACAGGGCGGAATCGGTAGCGCTCGTGGCGCATCGCATCGATGATGCGTCCGATTTTCGCCTGGGACATGCCGTCCACGGTTTCCTGAGTGACCCCCGGAGTCATCGCGCCGTGGTTGGCGTAGATGCGTCCGTAGGCCAGCAGATACAACTGCGGATTAAACAGTTGTCGATACAGTTCCTCACACGGCAGACCGCGCCTGCCACGCTCACACAGGACACCCAACACCGTTTCGGCGTTCTGCATTACGCATACCTCCCGATCTTGTGGTGTCCGATCACCTGGCCTCCTTCGCCCATGTAGGCGGCTTTCCCGCCCTCCTTGGCCGGTCGTGACTTCGGCGACTACTACGAGGCCTCCGTCGCCGTAGGGCTCGCGCCCGGTAGGCGATCCCGCGTTCGTCTCTGTTGTACGTGGCAGCGTGACGTAGGCGGCCCACTCATCTCCTTCAACACCCTCGTTGGGCGTCGCCCCGCGCTCCGGAGGTTGCGTCGGCCACCATCGACTCCGACGCAGAGCACGGCACCGGTTTCAGAGGTCTTTCCGGCGGATGGGAACTTGCATCGACTGGAGATTAGGCTTCAGGCAATCCAGCTTTCGCCATATCACGCGGGTCCCCCCGGCGCGCTGTCCCTGACCACTGGGCCCAGCCGCCGAGTTTTCTGGCATGCTCTTGTCCCCTTCACCTTTCGGATCCAGGTCAGCCATTCGACCCAGGAACCTCCCTCCAAGTCCCTCCCGGCTGAACCGGGAATACAACAGAGCGCCTCGCGGCGCACAAGGTCCGCTCCACAGCCCAGCGGCGCGGGATGACCGCGAACCCCCGCTGTTCAGCCGGCTTGCGCACGATGTGCAGCGTGGTGCGCAGGAGGGTGGTGGCCCAGTCGAGCAGCCGCCCGGCGAAGGCGCCGTCGGCGAAGACGAACCGGACTCGGGTGCGTAGGTAGGTGTCGAGCAGGACCGGTTTGGCGCCGTCGCGGTCCTGCACCCCGGCGGAGAGGACCACGACACACAGCAACAGGCCCAAAGTGTCGGTGACGATGAACCGCTTCCGGCCGTTGATCTTCTTCCCGGCGTCGTAGCCGCGGGTGTCGCTCCCGACGGTGTCGGTGCCCTTCACGCTCTGGGAGTCGATCAACCCCGCGCTCGGCTCGGGGTCGCGTCCTTCCTGCACCCGCAGTTGCCCGCGGACCACCGGCAGGATCTTCTCGGTGACCTTGTCCTGTTCCCACCGGTTGAAGTACCAGTACACGGTCTGCCAGGGCGGGAAGTCCGCCGGCAACTGCCGCCACGCGCACCCGGTGCGGACCACGTAGAGGATCGCGTCCACCACCGCTCGACGCGGATGCTTCTCCCGCCGGCCGGCGGTCTTCACCGCCGGCAGCAGCGGCTCGATCAGCGCCCACTGCTCGTCGCTGGTGTCGGAGGGATAGCGCTGCTCGCGTCGTGCCACCGGCCCAGGCTTGATCAACCCGGCGCCGAGGTCACGCAGGCGCGCCGAGCGATCTCAAACACGCTCTCAGCTTGATCTTTAACCTCTGAGGTCCGGCGGAGGGCGTCCTGGTGACCCCGGCTGATCATGGACGCAGCCCTTGGTCGATCATGCTTCTGGCGAAGGAAGAAGATCGACTCAAGGGCTGCGGTGGGTAGTCTGCACGATCAAGAACGAGGCAACGCGCTCGGGGAGTTGTCCCGGTTCCGCCGGGAGTTCTACACCTCGTTGACCGCCCGCGCGGACGCGTTGTTCGAGCTGACCGACGCCGTCCTGTGCGTCGACGGACCGGTCACCTCGTTGGTCGAGCTGACCCTGGTCGCCGAGCACCGCCGCGGGCACGGGGCGATGTATGACGCGATCAACCACGGCCTGGTCGAGCCCGACCGGCTGCGCCGCACGTTGGCGTCGCTGCCGCTGCCCAAAACCGGCGACGGGCGGATCGTGCTCGCCGTCGATGTCAGCCCGTGGCTGCGCCCCGACGCCCCGACCAGCCCGGAGCGGCTGTTCTGCCACGTCCACGGCCGAGGCAGGGGCAACGCGCAGATGATCCCGGGCTGGCCGTACTCGTTCGTCGCCGCCCTGGAGACCGGACGAAGCTCGTGGACCGCGCTGCTGGACGCGGTCCGGCTCGGCCCGGCCGACGATGCCACCGCGGTGACCGCCGACCAGCTCCGCGCGGTGATCAACCGGCTGATCACCGTCGGGCACTGGCAGCCCGGGGACCCGGACATCGTGATCGTGGCCGACACCGGCTACGACGTCCCGCGGCTCGCCTACGTGCTGGCCGATCTGCCCGTCGAGCTGGTCGGGCGGCTGCGCTCGGACCGGGTGTTGCGGCTACCGAAGCCGCCGCGACCACCAGGGACGGTGGGGCGTCCCCGCAAGCACGGCCCGGAGATCGCGCTGGACAACCCCGCCACCTGGCCCGCCCCGCAGTACACCACCAGCACCCCGACAACCCGCTACGGCACCGCCGTCGCGACCAGCTGGGACCGGGTCCACCCGCGGCTGACCCGCCGCGGCTGCTGGCTCGACCACGACGGCGAACTACCGGTCATCGAAGGCACGCTGGTCCGACTGCAGGTCGAGCACCTGCCCGGTGATCGCGACCCGAAGCCGGTTTGGCTGTGGACCTCCACCACCGACGCGACCACCGTTGATGTCGACCGGTGGTGGCAGGGGTTCCTGCGCCGGTTCGACCTCGAACACACCTTCCGGCTGCTCAAGCAGACCCTCGGCTGGACCACCCCGAAGATCCGCACCCCGCAGGCGGCGGACCGCTGGACCTGGCTGGTCATCGCCGCGCACACCCAGCTCCGCCTCGCCCGCCCGCTTGCTGCCGATCTGCGGCGCCCCTGGGAACGCCCCGCCGCTCCCGGACGGCTTACCCCGGCCCGAGTGCGACGCAGCTTTCGGAACATCCGCCCGACAACCCTGCTGCCTGCCAGAGCACCAAAACCCAGCCGACCCGGCCCCGGACGCCCACCCGGCTCCCGCAACCAGCGCCGCGCGACCAGCCACGACGTCGGCAAGACCGTCAAACGCGACCGCACCGTCACCGCCCACCGACAGCGCACAGGTTAAAGATCAAGCTCAGATCCCGGCGTGACAGTCTCCCGTCACCGGGCTCTCCTCGATCTCGCCGTCAGAACTCCGGGACCCACTGCCAGTGGGCGAAGTAGCACGGGTACTGGCGAGTGCTGCGCCGCCAGGCCGCGTTCGCCCTGCTGAAGGTCCGTAGCCGCTTGCACTTCTTCCTCATCCAACGCACCAGGTAGACGTTGATGCGCCGCAGCAAGGGATAGAGCTGCGACCGGTAGAACCGGCCGAAGTAGTTCATCCCGCCCGACACGATGGGGTTGAGCCATCGGGCCAGGTCCCGCTCGGACAGGGAGGTGTGCCGGTGCAGCCGCCAGGACCACACCGTGTCGCTCATCCTCGCGATGGCGGTCTCGGAGACCGCCGGGCAGGTCGGTGTTCGCGTCCACCGCCTTGACGATCCGCGGCCACGGCACGGAGTCGAAGAACTTCTGGATGTCCAAGTCGATCACCCAGTCGTGCTTCCAGCACCGCTGCCGGCATCTACCCACCGCGTCCAGCGCCGACCGTCCCGGCCGGTAGCCGAACGAGTCCGGGTGGAACACAGGCTCCACCCTCGACTCCAGTCGGACGGCCAATTCGACTGACCCGATCTAGGTGCCGCCCCGTCCGTCTACGGACCGAACCCGACCGTGCAAACTCCTGACCGTGCTCGTATCGACGCTCGCCGCCGGTTCCCTCACGCTGCCGCTCGACATGGACTCCTCACGTGCCGGCGCATGATCGACTCTTCATACTGACCTTGGAGCCGAGGGAGGCCCGCCACATCGGCATGCTGCGGCTGGACAGATTCGATGCCCAGGTACTCCAGGAGACCGACTCTCCGGCGCTTGGTCGAGTCGCGCTCGTTGTCACGAGCGATGCGACCACCGCACGCTGGCGCGTGATCGGCTTGGCCGTCGCTGAGTCCGCCGGACGAGGCAGCACCTTCCATCGCCGACTCCGAGTCCGCGGGTTGCGACTCATAAGCGGTGAGCGCCTGAACGACATCTCCCTGCGACAGCAGCTGCAGGCGGGTGCGTACGACGTGATCACCACCGCAGTCCGAGACCGCGCGGTCGAGCTCACCGAAGCCCGGTCGCGCCCGATCCTCAACGTTCTGCGGCGGTTCGAGCCGGAAGTGCTCGATGCCGTCCTCGCCGACCTCTCCCCTCCCCTTCCCGACGCTGCCAGCATCGATCGATGGCAGCAGGAAGCCGACGCCGTCCGTCTCGTCCTACGTGCCGCCGCCCTCGATGCCGAGCTGCCCGAGTGGCAAGCACCACCTCGTGACCAGCCATTCCTCGCCGGACTCGTCGGTGAACCCCATGAAGCGATATTGATCGACAACGACGTCCGCTTAATGCCTGGGTGGCAGGAGCTGATCGGCGCATCCACCCGACCCGACATCCACGTGTTCGGCAACGAGCACCGGCGGATCGAGATCCTCAACGCCAACGCAACCCGCGCCGAGGCGCATCTCGGCGTCGACCTCATCTACCACCTCGCACCCGTCAACGGGTTCGTGCTGGTCCAGTACAAGAAGCTCGTAAAGGACAGCAGCCCGGTGGACGACCGCTTTCACCGACAGCTGACGCGGATGCGCCGCATCGCCAACCTCGGCACGACTCCGCAGACGTCCGTCGACTACCGACTCGGGCCGAACACGAGCTGCTTCGTCAAGCTCGCACACACACGAGAGTTCGATCCGACGGCCGACCGGATGATGAGGGGGATGTACCTGCCGCTGGGGTTCGTCGACCTGCTCCTCGCCGACGGTACGGCTACCGGGCCGCATGGCGGAGCAGTCTTGGGCTACGACAACGTCGGTCGACACCTCACCAATACCCAGTTCACCCAGCTGCTCGGCGCAGGCTGGATCGGCACTGAGCCTTTGCCAACCTGCTGGACGGGCAGGTCAAGGTGGGTGCGGCGTGGCGTGACCTCGAATGGGTGAAGCTCCTGGTAGACGGGCGATTGCTGAGATCAGACCGTCCAACCAGGAGCTTCAAGGTGCTGTCCTACCCGTCCGGGATGACCGTGTCCAGCCGCGCCCTCGGCGTGCTATCCGATGCGTTGCGCGCACAGCGCAACCAGCGCCGAACCCGATGGCGCAAGCTGCCCGCCGGCCGCCAGGCCCTGCTGGTCGTGGCATACCTGCGCAAGGGCGAGACCTACGCCGACCTGGCCTGCGGCTTCGGGATCGGCACCTCGACGGTGTACCGCTACCTCCGCGAGGCCATCGCGCTGCTCACCGCGCTGGCACCCACTCTCGAGCAGGCGATCGAGGTCGCTCGCCGCAAGGCGTTCGTGTTCCTCGACGGCACCCTGCTGCGCATCGACCGCGTGGGGATGAGCTCGGGCCGAGACCGCCCGTACTACTCGGGGAAGCACAAGTGCCACGGGCTCAACGTGCAGGTCATCGCGGACCCGGCCGGCCGGTTGGTGTGGATCTCCCCAACCCTGCCCGGGGCGCGCCACGACATGGGCGCCGCCCGCGAGCACGGGATCATCAACGCCCTCAACGATGCCGCCATCACGGCGGTGGCCGACACCGCCTACCAGGGCGGCGGGCCCGCGGTCCGGGTGCCGCAGCGCCGACGCCGCGTCGACCCCGACACCGGCCGCTACCGGCGCCTGTCAGCGAGCCAGAAGGAGGTCAACACCGCCCACGCCCGCCAGCGCGGGCCGGGCGAGCGGGTCAACGCCGAACTGAAGAACTGGAAGATCCTCCGCAAGATCCGCTCCTGTCCAACCCGCGCCGCCGACCTCGTCGCCGCAGTTCAGACCCTCATGATCGCCAGCGCCTGATCAGGTTGGCAAAAGCTCACTACCGGAGTCACCCAGCAGCAGCTCGTCGACATCGCCAACGAGACACTCGCCGACCAACGGAGCCTCGTCCTTGCTGCAGACTCCGGCGAGCTACGCCCGGGTCGCCGACGCGCCACCCGTCGCCGCTGATCAATGATCGATTTGAACCGGCACCGTGACGCTGACGACAACCCAGCCCTCATCGTCGAAACGACGTAGGCCCGACGGGCATGCGGAGCGATCGGCCGCACGAGGCCATGCGCTCCATGAGCTCGAACGCGGCGCCGTCAACAACGTCGCCGTCGTTGACCGCCATCGCCATGAGATCGATCGTTTCGTAAGCGGGGATGCCCTGGCGCTTCGCGTAGCGCAGCGCCTCGCGGTCGTCGGTGATCCACCACGAACTCGCGAACTTAGGGAGGTTCCGAATCACGTGGCAGGTCTCGGCCTCACCGAGGTGTTGCAGCGGCTTCGCGTCGGTGCCGCCGAAGACGACCCGGCGGACGCGCTCAACTTGCAGTACGTCGGTGTCGTCGGTGATCTCGATAGGCTCGCCCATCCAGCCCGCCGACACGACTATCCGCAGGGCAGGCAGGTATTGCGCCGACGCCTCTGCCTCCCCCGCGACCGCGCTGGTCCAGCGTCCGCGGCCATTGAGGATCGTCTCAAGCAGGTTCAGCCGATCCACCACCGCGAAGTTGCACAGCACGGTGTTGTCGGGAAACAGGTACCGGATGCTCATGACGCATCGGTCGCCTCGGGCTCGAGAGTGGGCCGGAGTTCGTCAACGTCGACGCCGAGCAGGGCAGCGTAGGGCCGCAGTGTCGCATCACCGGCGTCATATGCGGCGTACGCGTCGCGGGTGAGCAGGCCTGGTGGTCGGGCCCGGTTCGCAGCGGCGACCTGTTCTGCGAACTCGGCACCGCGCCCGGCGACGGTAGCGGCGCGCCGCGCCGTCATGGGTCGCCAGCGCTCGCAGGTACCGCCGTCGATGAGGCGCAGGCCTTTAAGCCGTATCGCCAGCGTGGATGGACTCACCATGAGATCGCAGGCGAGCGTCGCGAAGCGGGTCTCGTCGATGCCGCGGTCTCCCACCGCGGCGTGCAGCCGTGCGGTGGGCATCAGGAACGCGGCCGCGAAGGCATTGGCTCGTATCTCACTCGGGTTGCGCATCTGGGCCCGGTCGAACACGTCTTCGTCAACGTGGACGCCCTGGTCGTCGCCCGCGATTAGGTGGCCGAGCTCGTGGGCAAGGGTGAACCGTTGCCGGGCGGGCACGGTGGTCGTTGCGAGGACAATCAGCTTGACCGCATCCGACGACGTGGCGAGGCCGTCGAACCTGGCACCCAGCGCTGTGACCGCGACGTCGATCCCAAACCCGGTCTCGACTGCGGCGATGAGATCGGCGGCATCGCTGCCGAGATGGGCGAGAGCGGCCTCCGCCAGCCGGCCACCCTGAGCTGCCCAACTGCCCGATCCCGGATCGCTAGCGGGCAACCGCCAGTTCTGCGGATAGCCGAGCTCGGCGAGATCGGCGCGCATGGTGGCCAGTCGTCGGGCTTCGGCCAGAGCAGCACCCGCGCTGCCGCCGGTCGTCCGGGCAGCCACCGCCAGTGCCGGTTCCTCGCCGGTGATGAGCCAGTCGACGGTCACCGCGCAGCGCTGCGCTATCCGCGCGAGGTCGAACGAGGAGAAGCGGCGAGCACCGCTCAGCGATTTGGACAGCTTCGAGTCATCAAGGCCGATATCCAGAGCAAATGCGTGCTGGGACACGCCCGACGCCATGATGAGATCGCGCACGCGGTCGGCGGTGGTGGCCACCCGGAGACGATAGCAGCGGCCTTGCGAAAATCGCAAAGTTCGGGCACTCTCACTCCGCGGAGCAACGAGACGACAGCTGCAGGTGATCGCGTCACCGTAGCGGCGCACGCCGATGATCACGAACTGAGGAACACGGTGACTGCCACGATGCAGGACAACGCACCGATGGGGTCGGGCACGCCTGTCGTACCGGAGCCCGGCCAGGTTGTCACCGTGCGCGGCGCAACCTGGGCCGTTGCGGACGTCCGCCAGCAGGGACTCCCCCGCAGCCCCGCCGACGAAGGCACTCCAGGGCTGACGCACGTAGTGAGCCTGCAGGCGCTGGCCGACGACCGGCTCGGGGAAGAGTTGCGGGTCGTGTGGGAACTGGAGGTCGGGCACTCGGTAGCACCCGACCAGGGACTCCCCGAGGCGATCGCTGCCGACGGCTTCGACGACCCCAACACGCTGGCCGCGTTCGTCGACGCCGTGCGGTGGGGTGCGGTGACCTCCGCCGACGCCGACTCCTACCAGGCCCCGTTCCGCAGCGGCGCGAACGTGGAGGCCTACCAGCTGGAACCGTTGCGCCGGGCGTTGCAGGCATCGCGGACGAACCTGCTGCTGGCCGACGACGTGGGGCTGGGCAAGACGATAGAGGCCGGGCTGGTGATGCAGGAGTTGCTGCTGCGCCACCGGGCACGATCGGTGGTGGTGGTGTGCCCGCCGAGCCTGGCGCTGAAGTGGCGCGACGAGATGCGAGACAAGTTCGGGCTGGAGTTTGTGATCGTCGACAGCGAGCTGCTGGCGCGGGTGCGACGCAGCCACGGGCTGGCCGCGAACCCGTTCCGGCTGTTTCCGCGGGTGATCGTGAGCATGGCGTGGCTGCCGGGGGTGCGGGCACAGCGGCTGCTGCGCGACGTGTTCGCCGACGTGCGCGACACCGCCACCGCACGCCGGTTCGCCTTCGACATGCTGGTGGTCGACGAGGCCCACCACGTCGCCCCGGCCGGGCCGAGCGGTGTCGGCGGGCGCCGGGGTTACGCCGTGGACAGCAACCGGACGATCGCGACGCGGGCACTGGCCGAGCGCTGTGAGCACCGGCTGTTCCTGTCCGCAACGCCACACAACGGCTACACCGAATCCTTCACGGCATTGCTGGAGATGATCGACGACCGCCGGTTCGGCCGCGGCGCGAGCCTGGACGAGCGGGCGTTGCGCGAGGTGACGGTACGCCGGTTGAAGACCGAGCTGCGCGACAAGGATTTCAAGCCGCGCCGGCTGAGCACGATCCCGTTCAGCCCGGGCACGCAGGAGCAGGAGCGATTCGCGCTGCTGGACCGCATCCTCACCGACAGCGCGCGAGCCGCGGGCCGGCACCGCTCCGGCGACATCGTGGCGATGCTGCTGAAAAAGCGGTTCCTGTCCAGCCCGTGGTCGTTCGCGCGCACGCTGCAGCTCTACGACGACGCAACGGTGCGCGGCGGGCTGCCCGATCTCGATGACACCGAGGACGACGCCTGGTACCAGGAGGTGCTCGGCAGCGACGCCTCCGACGAGGAGGAGGGCCTGGCCGCCCAGCCCGAGTTCGACACGCTCCGCCGCAGCAAGGGCTCGGACCCGCTTTCGGGTGCGCAGCCGGGTGAGATCGCGTCGCTGGTGGCGTGGGGCCGCGGCCACGAGCACAAGCCCGACTCGCGGCTGTCCGCACTCGTCACGTTCCTGGACGCGATCTGCCGGCCCGCCGGCTGCTGGAGCAACGAGCGGGTCGTCGTCTTCACCGAGTACGCCGCCACCCTGGACTGGATCGAGGGGGTGCTGCGCCAGCGCGGCTACGGCGACGCGCTGGCCGTCATCCAGGGCGCCACGCCGCTCGAGGACCGCGAGACCGTCCGCGCCCGATTCACCGCCGACCCGGCCCAGGACCTGGTACGGGTACTGCTGGCCACAGACTCGGCGGGCGAGGGCATCGACCTGCAGACCCATTGCCACCGATTGGTCAACTACGACGTGCCGTTCAACCCGTCGCGGCTGGAGCAGCGGATCGGGCGGATCGACCGCTACGGGCAGGACAAGCGGCCCGAGATCTACCACTTAGCGCCGGACTCCTCGTCCACGTTGTACGCCGCGGACCTGGCGTTCCTGCGCCGTATCGCGGAGAAGGTCGGCACGGTCGCGGCCGATCTGGGCTCGGTGAACCAGGTGATCGACGCGCAGGTGCAGGAGCACTTCAGCGGTGGCACGCGGCCGCGGCGCACCCGCAAGGCCGCCCCGGACGACGGGGACGCGATCATCAGCCGCGCGCTGGCCGGCGGGATGGAGCTCAACCGCCGGTTGACCGAGCTCTCGCGCACCTACGACGACCGCAAGGTGGCGATGCACCTGACCCCTGACAATGCTCGCCGGGTGGTCGACACGGCCCTGGCGGTCACCGCGCAACCGCCGCTGGTCGAGATCGGCGACCCCGACACGGATGCGGCGGTGTTCCGGGTGCCCGTGCTGGGGCCGCGCTGGCAGTCGGCGCTCGACGGGCTCGACACCCGGCTGAAGCCGGGCGTGTGGCGCCCGATCACCTTCGACGACAGCGTGCGTAACTCCGACGTCGTGCACATCCATCTCGGGCATCCGCTGCTGCGGCGCTCAGCGCGGGTGCTGCGCAGTGCGCTGTTCAGCGCCGATTCGCCGGTGCGCCGGGTCACCGCGGTCGTCGTGGACGGGCTGCCGGAATCATGCGTGGCGGCGGTGTCACGGCTGGTGCTGGTCGGGCGGGGCGGGCTGCGGCTGCACGAGGAAGTGTTCCTCACTGGGGTGCGCCTGCGCGGGCAGGCGCTCGCCGAGGAGAAGGTGGAGCGAGTGCTCGACGAGAGCCTGGACACCGCCGACCTGGAGTTGGCCGGGACAGACGTGCGGGAGGCAATGACCCGGCAGTGGAACGCCGACGACGGGCGGCTGCGTACCAGGCTCCTCACGGCGATGGCCCGCCGCGCCGAAACCCGCCAGCACGCCGTGACCGATCGGCTGGGCGCCCGCCGCGCAGCCGACGTGACCAGGGCGCGGGAGATCTTCGCGGCGTTCCGGGTGAACCTGCACGAGTCCCGTGACCGGCTGGCCGCGGAGATCCGCGGCCAGGAGGAGATGCTGTTCACCGACGACCAGCAGGCGCAGCGCCGCCGCGATCTGCGGGCGATGGAGGAGCGGCTGGACTCCCTCGACGAGGAGGAGCGCCGCGAGATCGCCGACATCGCCGACCGCTACGCCGAGATCCGCCCGCACGTCTCGGCCGCCGCCGTGGTGTTCGCACTGACCCCACAGGACGCGGCCGCGGGAGTGGCACGATGAACCGCCGCACCGTAAAGCGCGCGGCACCGACTGGTGCGGAACTGCACCGCTCCTGGCTGGAGCTGGTCGAGCGCGACGGCCCGTTCCTCAGCGTCCCGGAGCTGAAGCGGGCGTGGCCGACCGGCATGCCTGCCCTGCGCGACGACGCGCTCGCCGCGTTGCGCGAGGCCCGGGCGGGGTTCGAGAACGCGTGGGAGAAGTGGGACCGCGAGCCGGGCAACGAGTCCGTGCTCGACGCCTACCGCAGCGCCCGCGACGGATGGGTGGACACCGTGCTGCGCGAGGTCGTCGGCTGGGGCGCCGCGTACACCGCGGCGCCGCCTGATGTGGTGATCGTCCGATCCCCCGACCACACGGTCACCGTCACGGCGACGGGTGGGCTGGTGCACGGCGACGCCACCGCGGCACTGGTGCTGGTCGTCGATCCGGTGGAGAACCTGCGCGCTCCGCTCGATGACGGGTGGGCGGCCGCGCCGGTCGACCGCATGGAGGAGCTGCTGCGCGCGTCCGGGGTGCCGATCGGGGTGGTGACCGACGGGCGCTGGTGGGCGCTGGTCGACGCCCAGCCCGAGGTGCTTGTCGCGTCGGGGATCGTCGACGCGCTGACCTGGACCGAGGAACCGTTGGCGCGCAACGCGTTCATCGAGCTGCTGGGTCGGCGCTGCCTCGTCGGCGGTCTGCCGGAGAACCGACTGCCGACGCTGTTCAAGAACTCGGTCGCGGCCGCCGAGGAGATCACCGAGGCGCTCGGCGTGCAGGTACGCCGGGCCGTGGAGTTGCTGGTCACGGCGCTGTCGGAGGCCGGGGTGGAGGCCCAGCGGCACGGCAGCCCCGACCCGCTGCCGACCGAGCGGGCCACCGTCTATGAGGCCGCGGTCACCGTGATGATGCGGGTGGTGTTCCTGCTGTTCGCCGAGGAACGCGGATTGCTGCCGCAGAGCGCGCTGTTCGCGGGCGGCTACGGCATCTCCGGCGAGCTGGACGAGCTGGACCGCCGTTTCCGCGACGAGGACTCCGAAGGCCTCGACGCCACCGCTCTGACCTGGCACCGCTTGCTCGCGACCGCGCAGGCGCTCTACCGCGGGGCGTCGTTCGAGGACCTGCGGCTGCCCTCCTACGGTGGCTCGCTGTTCGACCCGCACCGCTTCCCGTTCCTCACCACACGCACCGACGGGGGCACCCTCGCGGTGTCGGTCAGCGACCGCGTGCTGCTGGAGGTGCTGCGCGCGGTGCAGGTGGCGACGCTGCGCGGCGAACCCGCCCGCCGGATCTCCTTCCGCGACATCGACGTCGAACAGATCGGCTACATCTACGAGGGCCTGCTGGGCTACTCGTGCGCGCCGGTGAGCGAGGTGACGGTCGGGCTGATCGGAAGCTCAGGCGCAGAGCCGGAGATCACCCTCGACGAGCTGGAGGACCTCGCCGGCACGCACTCCGACCAGGGGAAGCTGGCCGACGCGGTGCTGGCGTCGGTGAAGGCGAGCCAGCCCGCCGCGAAGGCCGCCTCCCGCGCAGCACTGGCGAAGGGCCTGCGCCAGGCAGACCCCCAGCAGGACGCCGAGCGCGCATTGCGGGCGGTCACCCCGTCGCCGGGGCTGCGCGACCGGCTGCGCCCCTTCCTCGGGGTTATCCGCCGCGACCTGCGCAACCGCCCCACCGTGTTCGAACCCGGCGGGGTGCTCGTGGTGGAGACCCCGTCGCGGGCGACGGCCGGCGCGCACTACACGCCGCGCAAGCTCGCCGAGGAGGTCGTGCGTTACGCGCTGGAACCGCTGGTCTACGACCCGGGCCCGCACCAGCAGGCCGACGGCTGGGTGCTCGTTCAGTCCGACCGCATCCTTACGCTGAAGGTCGCCGACATCGCGTGCGGCTCCGGCGCGTTCCTCGTCGCAGCCGCGCGGTACCTGGCCGAGCGGCTGGTGGAGGCGTGGATCCGCTATGACGGGGTGACCGGCCGCCCCGACGAGCTGATGACCAGCGCGGTGCGCAAGGTGGTGGCGCAGTGCCTGTACGGGGCCGACATCAACGCCATGGCCGTGGAGATGGCGAAGCTGTCGCTGTGGCTGGTGTCGCTGGACCCGAAGCTGCCGTTCTCCTTCGTCGACGACAAGATCCTGCACGGCAACTCCCTGCTCGGCATCACCGACCGCCGCCAGCTTGAAGCCCTGCACATCGACCCGTCGCAGGCATGGCAGACGATGAGCTTCTTCGACCTCGGCGTCGAGAAGACGATCGACGAGGCCATCTCGCTGCGGCGCGACCTCGCCACCGAGGTGGACGACCGCGACCCCCAGCGCACAGCCACCGCCAAGCGGCGCAAGTGGGCCCGCTACCAGAAGCTGACCGCGACACTGACCGAGGTCGCCGACGGAATCATCGCCACCGGACTGCGGCTCGGCGGGAAGCCGGGCAAGAAGCTTGACGAGGCCTACGACGCCCTCCGCATGGCGGTGGAGGAGGCCTACGCGCCCGACCGACCCGCCAGCCGCGCGATGCTCGACGGCATCCTCGACGCCGGACTCACCCCCACGGTGGCCACCGACTACGCCCGGTGGAAGCCGCTGCACTGGGCGCTGCTCGTGCCGGACGTGCTGGCCGAAGGTGGCTTTGATGCGGTGATCGGCAACCCGCCGTTCCTGGGTGGCCCGAAGCTCACAGGAGTAATGGGGGACGACGTCCGGGATTGGCTGATCCAAGTCATTGCAGATGGCGCACGCGGAAGTGCCGATTTGGTTGCATACTTTGCCCTCCGCGGGTATTCAATCCTAAATCGACAAGGCGAGCTCGGGCTGATCGCCACGAAATCGATCGCACAAGGCCGCACGCGGGAGGTTGGACTTGACCAGCTCGTCGGGCGCGGACTAACAATTACCCGTGCAGTTCAGAGCAAGCCATGGCCAGTCGCGACCGCAAATCTCGAATACGCTGCATTTTGGGGGAGCAATCAGAGGATCTCGCCGAATGTTCTTCTCGTGTCAGACGAGGAAGTAACTTCGAGAATCTCAACACTCCTGGAGCCCGCCGGTCGCGTGCACGGCCATCCGACTCGCCTCATAGAGAATCGCGGAATCTCCTTCGAGGGATGCAAGCCTTATGGCGCCGGCTTCATCCTACAGCATTCGACGGTGGAGGACTGGATCGCTGACGATCCAAGGAACAAGCTGGTACTCTTTCCATTCATCTCAGGCGAGGATCTCAACTCTCGCCCAGACGCATCGGCTTCGCGATGGGTTGTCGACTTTTTTGCACTTCCCGAGGCAGAGGCTGCCAAGTTCAGGCTCCCCTACGCACATCTTGAAATGACCGTCAAGCCCGGGCGGCAACTCGTAAACCGGGAGTCGCTCGCCCGACTTTGGTGGCAATACGGCGAGAAGCGACCAGCACTGCGGCGAGCCATCACGAATCTTGCCTACGCCCTCGTGCAGACCATCCACAGTCGCACCGTTATGCCACTTCGGGTACCAACTTCGGCAGTCTTTAGTCATGGATTAGTGGTATTCGCCAGCGATTCGTATACACTGAGACTTATTCAGCAAGCAGGTAGAAGTGCAGCGCGACCACGGC
>Ga0209591_10000417_pt1 | contig 55166 bp, 44 predicted proteins | sample MAT01_FD_187207 | JGI IMG/M metagenome (GOLD analysis project Ga0209591, IMG submission 187207) | Freshwater microbial communities from Lake Fryxell liftoff mats and glacier meltwater in Antarctica - MAT-01 (SPAdes) (version 2) | ecosystem: Environmental > Aquatic > Freshwater > Ice > Liftoff...
AGTCTCGGCGAGCCGCTATGAATGATCAGTATATGCTTTCCGTCTTGACGGCGGCTTTCTCAAACTCAACTCTCTCCTAGAATCCAACTGTCAATAGGGTTTGAGATGCGCTAACCCTGTATTGATAATGATGAGATGTCTTTAGGTGAAACTAAAGACGGTGACAGAAAAAGTAAAAATAATGAGGTAAGTAAAAATGAAAACTCAACAAGAAAGAAAAGAAATAATTGAAGCTATCAACGTGTTGTTAAACCAAGCATACGACAGTATTTTAAATGAAATACTCGCGGATTTAAAAAGAATTGATGATATAGAAGATGAGGAAGATACACAAGCTATTAAAGAAGCTAGAGAAGATAGACGCATCAATGGCACTGTGTCTTGGGATGAATATAAAGGATATAATTGTGCCGACCATTGATCAGAAATGCTGTGGCATTGAGTAAAAATATCATATCATCTGTGGAGCTTAACTATAGTAAGTCAACTGGATTGACTCATCCCATTTCCCAAAATACCTAATACAGATACATAAGTAGGGGCGTACATATACCCGCTTTTTGTCAGCGCCCTGCAATCATCAGCAAATTTGATCAAGCAACGGCATGATCCGGGTTGTAGCGGTTGCGATTGATAAGTTGAAATTGATGGGAAGCGCGCCATGAATGGCATGAAAGCGCCATTGCGATCGCTAGTCCTGAACTGGTAGCCGCTTTTAATGCCGAAACTGATAGAAATACCGGTAAAGTCGCCATCGGCTCGGAGTGCGTCACAGATGGACTAGATATAGGTGACTGCCCTTGAAATCTGTGAGTATAATAGTAGACCAAACAAGAAAACTAAATAACCAGATTAGGGCATTAAGTATTATTGGAACAGAAAACTGGGATCAGCGACCTTGCATGAACACTACAAAAGGTTTTCGGCGCTGAAACCCTTGTTTTTTCGTTGAGTGGTTGCTTGGCTCACTTGGATAATCGCCAAGCAACTACTCAATAAAATCCTTACATGATAAGACTTTTAACCTTAACCCGGTTTTCTGTTCCAATGATTCTCTCCCCCCAATTAAAAAACTATGAAAATGCCTGAATTGCTACTTGATTCCATCCTCTCCTGCACAACGATGCCCTGCACCAACGAACTGACACGACTCAAAGCAGTGTATCAGTTTCAGGGTTTGGAGACTGTACCCAATCAGGCATTAGATGACTTGACAGCACTGGCAGCTGATCTGTGCCAAACTCCAATGGCACTGGTGAGTTTTATCGGAGCTGATCGCCTGTGGGTTAAGTCTAAAGTGGGAATCACATTAACAGAAATTCGCCGAGACCTCACGTTTTGTAACCACACAATTCGCCAGTCAGATGTATTTGTGATTCCAGATACCTTGGCTGATCCCCACTTTGCCACTAATCCCTTCGTTATAAATGCTCCCAATATCCGGTTTTATGCCGGAGTCTCCCTGGTAACGACTGGTGGTTGCGTCCTGGGTACACTCTGCGTCATGGACTTTGAACCGCGTGATCTGAGCCAAAAACAACAGAAGGGATTGCAGACACTCAGCCACCAAGTGACAGCACAATTGGAGCTAAAGCGCAACACCACAAAGCTGCGTCAAATGATCCCGGAAATCAAACAACTAAAACACCAATTGATTACTCAGGAATTGGTTGGTCAACAAGATTCAATTCTGTTTAATCTGGCAAATCAAATTCGTAATTCTCTGGATCTGGACACGATTTTACAAACTGCGGTGAATGAAATTCATACTCTGTTGGAAGTTGATCGCTGTGACTTTGTGTGGTGTCTCCCCAACAAAGATCAGTTCAACTTTATGGTGACTCACGAAGCGACTAACCCAGAGATTCAGATGGCGCTAGGAGAACTTTCCCTTGGGCATGGCTCCGTTCTGGCAGAAACTATCCTAAATCTAGATATGCTACGGATTGAGGATGTTTCTACTACCTCAGAAGCACTCACCTTGGAGGATCGCGCCCTGCTGCATCAACTGGCAGTAACCTCGGTGCTATTGCTGCCACTGAGAACGCATTCTGGTCAATTGGGTGCTATTGTTTGCCATCACTGTCGCGGTTCGCGCCAATGGACTGATAGCGAAGTCCGGTTACTTAAAGCTGTCACCGATCAAGTAGCGATCGCTCTTGATCAGGCAGAACTACTTGCCCAAACACGAGCAACCGCCTTTGCATCCCAAACTCAAGCCACCTATCTGGGGAACGCCCTGAGCCAGTTACAGCAAACCCAAATGCAACTGATACAGCAAGAGAAGATGTCGAGCCTGGGACAATTGGTGGCCGGAATTGCCCACGAAATCAACAACCCGGTCAACTTTATTAACGGCAATATTGTTTATGCAACCGACTATGTTCGGGATTTACTGGAACTATTGCATCTTTATCAAGGAACCTATCCCAATGGAACTGATGCTATTCAGGAAAAGATAGAGACTATTGATCTTGATTTCTTGATGCAAGATTTGCCGAATTTATTGTCGTCGATGCGAATGGGTGCAGAACGAATTCGGCAAATTGTTCTGTCTCTGCGGAACTTCTCGCGCCTGGATGAAGCCGAGATGAAACCTGTGGATATCCATGAAGGGATTGACAACACGTTGTTAATTTTGAAGAGTCGGTTGAAATTAACCAGTGCCAAATTTGAGATTCAGGTGATTAAAGCATACGAAAATTTACCGCGTGTTGATTGTTATGCGGGGCAATTGAATCAAGTATTCATGAATCTTTTGGGTAATGCGATCGATGCCTTAGATGAAACGCCTAATCCGATCATTACTATTGAAACAGAACTGATTAGTAGACAAAAATCGGGTAGTTCTGATCTATCCCAACCCTCCCACGCAGATAGTGTAGTGATTCGGATTCGAGATAACGGTTCTGGGATGACAGAAACAACTCTGCAAAAACTGTTCAATCCATTCTTCACCACTAAACCCATCGGCAAGGGAACCGGGTTGGGACTGTCCATCAGCTATCAAATTGTGGTTGAAAAACACGGCGGCATTTTGCAATGTTCATCAGAACTGGCGAAAGGGAGCGAGTTCTGGATTCAAATTCCGGTTGAACCTCTGGTTAAAAGTAGTTGAAGTGTATAGAAAACTATAAAATATCAATTGTTCAAGTCTTCCTTTGGGAATGCTAGGGTAAACGCCAACGATGATTGACTCATCGACTCTAAAGTATGTCAAATGGTACGACAAGCTTACCGATTATTCTCGCGCTTGATGATAGCCCTGTGATTCATCAACTGATTAAACGAGCCTTAGAACCTGGTTATCAGGTGATGACAGCCGCTAACGCGGTTGATGCTTTGTCGATCATTTATCATCAACGGATTTCAGTCTTGCTATTGGATGTGCAGATGCCGGATGTAAATGGGTTGGAGTTTTGCCGCACAGTGCGAAGCCTACCCCAGTTTCAGCATTTGCCTGTGATTATGGTGACTTCTCAAGATTCCCCCTTCGACCGGGTGAAGGGGCATCTGGCGGGTGCAACAGAATATCTGATCAAACCTTTTGATGCTGAACAATTGCGCGAAGCTGTACGAAAATTTATTAGCTCCTGATTACAGATATTACACAGACGATATAGCGTCAAATGGACGAAAGATGTCTAAGAATGTTTAGAGTTGATGTAGCAGATTCGATTCAATAACATGGGAGCAATTTCGCCGATCGCCAAAATATGTTGGGCGGCTCCCAGAGCGATCGCTTCTTTGGGCATCCCGAAGACAACGCAGGTTTGTTCATTTTGGGCAATGGTGGTGCCTCCGGCTTGGGCGATCGCTTGTAATCCATCTGCACCATCTCGTCCCATGCCAGTCAGCAAAATACCAACCGCCGATCGCGGGTAGCAGATGGCAACGGCTTGAAACAAGGCTGTGACAGAGGGACGATGCCCGGAGATGGGAGGGGTGTTGACGGTGGTTAATCGCCCTTGAGTGTCGAGTTGCAGGTGTTGTCGTTCGGGAGCAAAGTAGACGGTACCCGGCTTGGGAAATTCCCCCGGTTGGGCGATCGTCACCCGCAGGAAACATTCTCCTTGCAGCCAATCTACCAGTCCTTGCAGAAATCCTTCGCTGATATGTTGGACACACAGAATGGGTACGGGAAAGTTGGCAGGTAGTTGTTTTAGGATCGTGTACAATGCCTGGGGGCCGCCTGTGGAGGCTCCGATCGCCACGACTTTGGGCAGGGAGAACGGCGAATTACGAATGGGGAATTGCGAGTTACTGACAGGTTTTGGGCTAAATGGTTCTGACTGACTTTTGGGGCTAACAGGATGCTTTCTGGGTTCTACCGTCGTAGTTCGGGAAGTGTGTCGAGTAAAGACTGTAACCCCTGCCAGAACTTTGATCCGGTTGATTAATTCGTGCTTTACCTCTTCATAGTCTGAAAGGGAGTCGATACTGGGTTTAGGAAAAACATCTAAAGCACCCGCTTGTAGCAGTTTAAAAACATTGCGGGAATCTTCTTGGGTGTTGACGGAGGCGCTGATCACCAGAATAGGACGGGGATAGTCTGTCATAATCCGCCGGGTTAGTTCCAGTCCATCCATTTTAGGCATATGTAGATCGGTGCAGATTACTTGAGGCTGTGCGGCTGGAATTTGCTCCAATGCTTCCACGCCATTGCGAGCAGTTCCCACCACATTCACTTCCGAGGAACTCGCCAGAATCCGCTTAAGGATGGTTAAGGCGACGAGGGAATCCTCCACCAGAAAGACGCGAATTGGGGCAGAGTTTTTCATTGGTTGAGAGTAAGTTCACATCCTACGAAAAAAATTTTCTTCATTGATCCGAAAACCACTACACTAACCTTTGGAGAGTTGACAGCAAAGCTTCTTGATTAAAGCTGCCTTTGATAATGTAGGCATTGGCTCCGGCTTCCGCACCCCGACGTTTATCTTCATCGCTGGCCAGGGAAGTAACCAGGATAATTGGTAAATCGCTATATTCCTGATATTGGCGGATTTTGGCAGTTAACCCCAAGCCATCGAGATTTGGCATTTGCACATCGCTGACAACGGCATTAACGGTGTGCGATCGCAGTTTGTTCAATCCATCCAAACCATCCACAGCAGTAATCACTTGATAACCTGCGGTTTCTAAAATCCGCTTTTCTTGCGTGCGTGTGGCAATAGAATCTTCCACTAATAAAACGGTTGGTTTTGTAGGCGTAAGTTGAGGAGTTTGGGTAGAAGAGATGGACTGCGATCGCGATCGGGCTGACTTTACCAAATCCTGGGGATTCAGCACCATACACACATCTCCAGTGCCTAAAATTGTTGCTCCAGAAACATTGCGGACTCGTTTAAGTAACTGACTTTGGGGTTTAATCACTACATCTTGCTCATCCACTAAGGCATCTACCACTACACCCAGTTGTGCTTGCCCAACCTGAAGAATAATACAGGAAAGTGCCGTTTCTTGAGTTAATCCAGATGTCATCGGGGGCAGTTCTAATAGATCAGCCAACTGCACTATCGAAATGGGTTGGCTATCCCGAATTATTGTGTCACGTCCCTCCAAGGGAAAAATCTCTTCTGACTTGATCAAACAGGCGGTTTGTACAAACTCTACTGGGATGGCGTAGGGCATTTGGTTTACTTGCACAATCAAGACATGGGCGGTTGCCAAGGTGATACCGAGATTGACACGCAGTGTACATCCCAGTCCAGGAAACGATTCTACCTCAATCGTACCTTTCAATTTCTCGACATTGGTTTGCACCACATCCAACCCCACACCCCGTCCTGATACTTCTGTCACCAGGGGGGCTGTTGAAAACCCCGGTGCGAAGATCAACGCTTGGATCTGGCTGGGAGTCATTGCAGCTAATTCTTCCTCCCCACAAATGCCCCGCTTCACCGCTATTTGTTTGATTTTATCTAGGTCAAGCCCCCGGCCATCGTCGCTGATTTCCAGCACAATGTTAGTGGGAGTTTGGTAAGCTTTGAGCCGAATCGTTGCCGTTGTTGGTTTTCCTAGCCGTTCCCGTTCTTGTGGTGACTCAATCCCGTGATCGATCGCATTCCGCAGAATGTGCATTAGCGGATCTTTCATTTCTTCCAACAGGCGTTTGTCGGCAAGGGTGTCTTTGCCTTCTGTGATCAACTCCACCAATTTTCCCTGCTGCTGCGCCAGATCGCGCACCATCCGAGGGAAGAGGTTGAAAATCGTTGCAAAGGGCAGCAATCGCAAGGTACGAATACCCTCTTCTAGATCGCTACTTAGTTGTTCCAGTCGGGTTGTGTCTTCTGAAAGGGAACTCTGCAAAGTTTTCACCAAATGACCCAATTGCTCTAATCGTTCTTCAGAGTGATGATGAAAAGTTTCCAGACGTTGGAGGGCGACATCACCTTGTTGCTCTCGCCTGAACGCAAACCGATTAGTGAATAAATCTCGATTCCATTCTTCCCACAGATTGGCGATCGCCTCAATTTCTCCCAGCCGATGAGCAATCCGAAGTTTGGTTACAGTTAACTCCCCTGCTTGCGTCATCAACGTATCCAGGTGGCGAGTGCCAACGCGGATAGTTTCGATGCGGTAGCTATTCGTGGGGGTGTGGGAATTTTGGACTTCGGCTTCTCTCCGAGACGCTACGCATAGCTTGCTTCCCTGTAAGGGTACGCTCAGTCGAGCAATTTCGGATTTTGGACTTCGGCTTGGCTCAGTCGAACGATTTTGGATTGATCTGTTTTCCTTTGGCTCTTGATTTTTATCAAAAGTATTGTTTTCTACTGGATTTATGACTTTAATACTGTTGACTTCTGGTTCCTGACTTGGATAATCTCCCCCTTTCCCCTGCTGCCCTCCCATCAATTCGGCCAGTACATAAAAGGTATCAACCCTGGCAGGTTCTCCGGTGACGGCTTCATGAACGAGTTTGCGGATGGCAGCGATCGCATGAGCAAGGCGTTCATAGGGTGAGTCTGTTGTACCATTGCCCAAGGAGGACGCAGGGTTTTCTTGCTGTTTGAGTTGAGTCAAAATATGCTCAATCTGATGTGCCAGAGTGCCTACATCTTTAACTCCCAACATATTGGCATCGCCTTTGAGAGAATGCGCCTCTCGCATCAAGGCTTCCAGGACAGCGAGATCGTCGGGATGGTTTTCCAGATGCAGTAATCCATCATCTAGATTTTGCAGGTGTTCTTCGCTGGCTACTTTGAAAACGTCTCTCAGTTCTTCATCATCGATCATCATAGTTTTAAGTAGTTAGGGGTTGACTAAATGCTTGCCTTGAGTGCTTGCGCTGACTCGTTTAAACAACGGCTTTTAGCTCTTGGGCGGCATCATTCAGTCGTTGGGTGCCGACTTTAATTTGACCAATGCCAGAGGCGGTTTCTCTGGCGGCAATGTTGAGCGAGTTCATGGCTTCTACCACCTGTTGCACCGCGATCGCCTGTTGATTGGAAGTAAGGGAAATTTGTTGACCATTCACCGCGATGGTTTTGATGGCATCCACAATCTTTTCTACGGTTTTCGTACCTTCACCAGTCACGATAACGGTGAAATTCGTCGATTTTTGAATGTCTACGACCAGTACATTAATTTTTTCAGCCGATCGCTTACTCTGGTCTGCCAGTTTGCGAATTTCGGCAGCAACAACGGCAAAGCCTTTGCCATTTTCCCCGGCTCGCACCGCTTCCACTGCCGCGTTGAGCGCCAGCATATTAGTTTGACTTGCCAAGTCACTAACCAGGGTGGAGATCGTGCCGATTTGATTGGTTTGTTCGCTTAGATGGAGAATTTGGGTGGCAATGTCGCCGACTTTCTCACGCAAACTCGATTGGCTGAACTGACCCTCTTGAGTGCGACCGTCTACCAGCAACAACACCTGCTGCGCTCCTGCGGCTGAGGCTTCTGCTTGTTCGGCAGACTGGCGCGAAGAAGCCGCCAATTCATCCATTGTGGTGGTGGTTTGGTTGATAGAACTGGCTTGTTGGATGGTGGTACGTTCTTGCTGCTCGATAGTTGTCGCAATTTCGGTTGTAGAAGCCGCGATCGCGCTGGCAGAGGCGTTTATCTGGCGGGCAGTGCGGCTAATGACCCAGAAGCCAATCAAAACAGATCCCACCAGGGAGAGTCCACTAGCTAACATTACCGTGAACTTGAGGGCATTGAGCGCCTCTTGCTGCTGTTTGGCGGCAGTTGCAAAAGCCTGATCTTCTCGCTGCTGCATTTCTTTAATCATGTCTACGACATCCTGAACCAGAGTGCGGGCATTTCCCTTGCTCCAGGTTTCAATGGCTTCTTTGACTTTGCCCTGATCCACCTTTGCAATCAGGATGTCTTCAAAAGCAAGCAGTTTATTCAGATGTTCATCCAGTTTGGTTAAAGATTGTCCCTCCTGTTTTGATCTGGCAAGTGCGATCAGTTTTGCTAGAAAGTTCCTGGAGTTCTTTTGATCCTCTTCGTAGGTTTCACGCGATTGCTGATTTTTTTCTAACAAATAGCCCCGAACTGACTTAGAACCACCTTCCACACTAATAGCAAAATCAGCAATTGTGGAATTAATCTCATAAGAAGACAGTAAATTTTCTGACCGTTGGTTTACCGTGTTGATATTAATGACCGTCGCTCCGGCAGAAACTAACAATGCCAGTACAGGAACGGCATACCCGCCAATAATCCAGTATCTTAGTCTCCAGTTTCGCTTGCTTTCCATGTTGTTATGTCCTGTGAGTGAACGAGTTCAAGAATTTCCAGATATTGCTATCACACAATTTTGGATTTTAGATTTTAGATTGACCCCATGCGTCAAGCTACGGTATATACACAAGTCTCTTGACCTGCACCTTAGTTGCATCTTTGTTGCATCGACTCGCATCTTTGTTGCATCAAGGGAAGATTACACAACACTCTGTAGTTTGTTGGCTGCATCATTGAGTTGGTGAGTGCTAACGCGAGTCTGACTGATGCCGATGGCTGTCTCTCTAGCAGAGCTATTGAGTGCATTCATTGCCTGTAAAATTTGCTGAACCGCAGCGGATTGCTGGCTAGCGTTTAGCGAGATTTGCTGAATATTCAACACCATCCGGTTGACTGACTCGGTGACACTGGTAAAGACCTCCACCGTCTGCTTAGTTATTGCTGCCCCCTGTTGAGCAGTTTTTGTACTTTCATCTGTCATCACAACGGTTGAGTTGATGGCGGATTGAATGTCATTGACCAGCACATTAATTTTTTCAGCCGATTTCTTGCTCTGGTCTGCCAGTTTGCGAATTTCGGCGGCGACGACTGCAAAGCCCTTGCCCTGGTCGCCCGCGCGGACTGCCTCTACTGCCGCATTTAGCGCTAGCATATTGGTTTGATTTGCTAGGTCACTCACCAACCCAGAAATACTGCCAATTTGCTTGGTTTGTTCGTTCAGACGCAGCATCTGGTCTGCTACCGCACTGACTCTGTGGCTCAAGGCTGCCATTCCTTCCAAGGTGCGGGTCAGTGATTCATTCCCTTGATCTGCCAAATTTAAGACCTGTTGAGCGCTGGTTGAGGCAGTGGATGCGTGCTGGGCAGACTGTTGAGCAGAGGCGCTGAGTTCGTCCATTGTGATGGTGGTTTCGCTGACCGAGGCTGCCTGTTGATTGGCAGTGCGCTCTTGTTGCTCGATCGTAGCCCCAATTTCAGTTGTAGAAGCTGCGATCGCACTGGCAACCTGAGTAATCGGTTGCATAATTTCACGGGCAATAAAGAACAACACTAATGAGCTGTCCGGTTTCGGCATCGGTCAGAAGCTTGCTAATATCCTCCATAGATTTCTGAACCTGGTAAGTGTGGCTGATCCAGCCATTGGACTCCACTAATTTGTTGGTCGTGAGCTTGGAGACAATGCCAATCACAATCATGACCACAAATACCGAACCAAACCCACAGGTAACAACTCGACCGAGCTTGAAATTGTATTGCATATACCTACCCATAAATATTTAGATATAGCGATTTGAAAAATCCCTATATCCCTTCTCTGTTAAGAGTTCCCTATCTGAACTAGATAATTGATTTTGCACGACCACTTATTAAACCTCTTCATTGACAACCAACACCTCTGAAGTGAGCAGTTTTGACAAATTGATGATGCTCATCATCCGATCGCGATAAGGTGCGACACCCTGGAGATAGTCGTCTTTGGCAGAATGCAGAGCAATTGGAGCCGTAGTCATTTGGGAGGGATGAATATACGTCACATCAAAAATGTCATCGACGGCAATACCCGCTACTCGTTGATCCAGACGAACCACAACGGCTTGCTGATGCGATCGCACCCCATTCATGGGCAGATCAACCACATCATTAATGTTAATTAAAGTGACAATTTCGCCCCGCAAGTTAATGTTGCCAATAATGTGCGGCGGACAGCAGGGAATCGGGGTAATCTTGTGAATCTCAGTAAACTCATGCACCGTTTCTAAGCCAAATCCGAAGTACTCACCCCCCAAGCCCACAACAGCCAGAGGCAAGAGCAACGCCGAATCTTCATCATCAATCGAACACCGCAGAGTTTCAGTTCGCTCTTGCAAAATCTGTCGCTCCTGGGAATCGAAATGATCGTATAAGCCCTGATTTAGGGCTGAATCAGAGGGGTATTTTAGTGCGTCATTAACTGAGATGTTGTTAAAATCAGAATTTAGATTGAAAACAGTCTCTATAAAGGTGTGTTGCAGCAACAGTTCAGGATTGAGTAATGTAACGATGCCCTCCTCAACGTTGGCAATGCCAGTCACCAATCCATCTGGCAAACTCTCTTTTGATTGACCGCAAACATTGGCAGCGATCTGATTGGGTGCGATCGCTTGCACGCTATCCACTTGATTGACAATGATTCCGATTCGTTGAGTTTGCCATTCCAGGACAATCATGCTGTCAGTCAATTGAAAGGAGGGACGTACTTGTTTTAAGCGGTGATATAAATCCATCACCGGCAGAAACTTCCCTCGCAGGTTAACCACGCCCAAAATTGTGCTAGGACTTTCGGCGATCGCAGTCACTTCTGGCAGAAAGAAGAGTTCTTGCACAGATGTAGCCGGAATGCCATAGCGTGAGTGATTGAGGTTAAACATTAAATAGGATTGATCGTTCATAACTAATTCAATTTAAGTGCTTAAGAACGTGTGCTTTTAATTCAGCAGTGTTTTGCTGGTTATGGAAATCAATTGCTTGCTCTTGGGGTAGATTTTGCAAAATTTCTAGAAGCGATCGCCAGATTTTTTGAGCCTGTTTTTCATTTCCCTCTCGTTCATATATAGAACCCAATTCCAGGTGAGCATTAACAGAACTGGGAGCAAGATAAATAATCCGTTTTAAGAAGGATTTTGCACTGTCATGATCTCCTTGCTCTTCGGCAATTTGAGCCAACAAATGATAGGGTTCAATCGCCAATGGGTTGATCTGGAGTGCTTGCTGACACGCCTGATTTGCCTGAGAGTAATCGCCAAAATTTGCGTAAGCTTCTGCCATCAAACAATATGCCTGAAAGTGTTGCGGGGCAAGAGCAATCAGTTGTTCCGCTATTTGAATGACATCGGCATAAGCTTTTTGAATTAACGATTGCTTGGCTGTATCTAAAAGGGTTTGTTGAGTGTTTGTACTCACGTCGTCGCCCGTTTTCAACTTTGGGACAAAGGGGTTAAAAATTTTGGTTTCCCTGCTCTCAAATTTGGCAGCAGGAGTTAGGGGATGTAGGTCTTTGCTCTTCTCGTCGAGTCCGCTATGCCTCTGATAAGCCGCAGATTGCGGAAAATTTTTGACTTGAAACGCTTCAGTTTTGTGTGTGTGTAATTCTGTATGACCTGTGAGCAGAAACCCTCCCGGTGCTAGAGAGCAGTAAAACTTATCTATAACTTGTGCGATCGCGTTAAAATCAAAATAAATAAACACATTGCGGCAAATAATCAAATCAAAATCGTGAATGCTGGATGCGTAAGCGGGATAGTTATCCTGCATCAAGTTTCCAGGTTGAAATGTGACCATTGCTCGAATAGCAGGATCGATTTTCCAACCTTTTTTGTAGGATCGAAAGTAGCGACTTTTGATCTCTGGAGTGATTGCCCGAAAAGACCAATCGCTGTAAATTCCTTGTTGAGCCAGGGCGATCGCGGGTTGATTAATATCTGTGCCTAAAATCAGAATGTCCCATGCCTGATAGTCCGGGATCAGTTCTTTCACCATAATGGCAAGTGAGTAAGCTTCTTCACCTGTCGAACACCCGGCACTCCAAAGCCGTAATGTCGGCCGATAAAATTGTCCATTGGCAGGGTTGCAGTGAGTTAAACTCAGATCCCGTCTGCGCTCGATTAACTCTGGGAGCAGCTGATTTTTGAGCAGCGACATCTGCCCCTGATCCCGAAAAAAATAAGTTTCAGTGACAGTGAGTAAAGAGATTAGTTCTTGCCACTCTACCGCACTGGGAATTAATTGATTTGTTGCCACCAAGAACTGATGATACTCATTGAGTGAAGATAATCCCAGCGCCCGAGTGCGAGTGAAAAGATTTTTCTTTAATGTATCTTTATACTGTGGTTGGATCTGAATGCCGAATGTATCAGCAATCAGATCAACCATCTCTGACAAACAAAAGTCATCATTGCGTTGAGGATTGGATTCAAATAAAATGGGGCGATCGCTGATCATCTGATTCATCACTACATGATTTTCGAGCGGATACGCTTAGGTTTCCCATTTTCAATCTCTTGATTCAGATTTGGATGATATATCGCATTGATTATTTAACTACCGTTACACCTATTTAAAGTTCAGCCGTGATACCTGCAAAATGGGACACGCTGTAAAGTTTTTTAACGCAAATTTCGCAAAACCATTAGACCTCTCCAGAAATTAAATATGCGTTATGCAGAACCCTTGTAGAAACGCGAAATTTCGCGTCTCTACCAAAGATTTCGGGCTTAACTGAACCGTATTGGACTATAAGGAATGTGGATTAAATAAAGTGCAAAAGTAGGGTGTGTTAGCGGAGCGTAACGCACCATTCCAAGTTAAATAAGAATTGCACGTTATTAAATTTGCGTTCCTAACCTTTTTTCAGTCGTCTTTAGACGACTTTCGCTATTAGACTCAGAATTCATTCTGAGGCGGGCTTTTTGGTTTCTACGATTTGGTGATTTGTGTCACCGGAATTTCAATCCAAAATTCTGTACCTAACCCTGGCTGAGAATCATATTTAAACACACCACCGTGTTTATCCACAACTATCTGGTAACTAATTGACAATCCTAAACCAGTGCCTTTTCCTACTGCCTTAGTAGTGAAAAATGGGTCACAAATTTTTGCTTTTAGGACTTCGGGTATTCCTGGTCCATTGTCCGCAATGCGAATTACTACGCTCTTTAAATTGCCTTTCATCTCTTTGATCGCAGTATGAATAGTAATCTGACTTTTATGAGATTTTGATTGAGATGCACTATAGTCTTCTAGAGCATCGATCGCATTGCTTAAAACATTCATAAATACCTGATTCAGTGGACCAGCATAGCACTCTACCAAGGGAAGGTCGCCGTACTCTTTGACTAATTTAATATCTGGACTTTCCGGTTTTGCTTTCAAGCGATGCTGCAAAATTAGCAAGGTGCTATCAATGCCCTCGTGAATATCAACTGGCTTCATTTCTGCCTCGTCAAGGCGAGAGAAATTCCGTAAACTCAAGACAATTTGCCGGATGCGCTCAACCCCAACTTGCATGGAGGATAAAGTTTTAGGCAAATCCTCAATGAGAAATTCTAAGTCTATCTCAAATGCGCGATCGCGCATTTCCGGGTTAGGATTGGGGCAGCTTTGCAAATAGAGGTCTAGTAGACCGAGTAAATCTTGGGTGTAATTGTTGACATGATTGATGTTGCCATAAATGAAGTTTACTGGGTTATTAATTTCGTGAGCAACACCAGCTACCAGTTGACCCAGTGAGGACATTTTCTCAGTTTGGATCAGTTGGGCTTGAGTTTGCTTTAAATTATCCAAAGCTAGAGTCAACTTTTGGGTCTGCTCCTTGGTCTGGTTATGCAATTGAGCTTGTTGAAGTGCAACCCCTAGCTGATTGCCAATTTGAGTGATGAACTGAATTTCTGAGGCTTCCCAATGGCGGGGTGCAGAATTCTGGTAAGCTGCTAACAAGCCCCATAGCTCTTGCCCGACAAATATGGGTGCGATCGCATAAGCCTTTGCTTGAATCTGCTCTAGAGCCGTAATATGGCATTTAGAGTGGCCAGCTTTATAGATGTCATCAACTGCAAAGCTTTCATTGTGACGACATCGCCCACCTTGAGTTTCCTGCAAATAGCTATCTTCCCAAACTGTGTTGGTATCAGAACTTACTACTTTTACCCAGCCATCACCCACAGATTCAGCGATATATTCACCACTCCAATCAGCATGGAAACGGTAGACTGCAACTCGATCCGCTTGTAGTGATTTGCAGATTTCTTGGGTGGTTGTGTGAAAAATCGCATCTATGTCAAGAGATTCCCTAACTTTGGCAACAACTTCAAACAATACCCGTTGTTGTTCTGCCGCTTGTTGCAAATCTAACGCTTGTTGTCGGGTCTGAGTGAGTAAATCAGCTTGCTGGAATGCTACGCCCATTTGAGCTGCAATTTGACTGAGAAAGTTAACTTCAGAGGCTTTCCATTGCCGGGAACCAGTGTGTTGATAAGTTGCCAACAAACCCCAAAGTTTTTGCCCAACAAAAATCGGAGCTAGCACAAAAGCGTAAATTTGAAACTGCTCTAGAATATCGACATGACACTGAGTAAACCCCATCTTCTGGATATCATCGACTGCAAATGTTTCATTATTGCGGTAGCGTCCTCCCTGTGTTTCTTGTAAGTAGGTGTCATTCCAAATTGTATTCAGACCTAGTTCGGACTCATTCGACCAATATGGACTAGCAGCCTCAAAATCCCCGACAAATTCCCCACCCCAATCAGCATCAAAACGATAAACAGAAACGCGATCGGCTTTGATTAATTGACAAACCTCTTTAGTAGTGGTTTTAAAAATGGTATCTGTGTCAAGAGATTCCCGAATCTCGGTAATCACTTTAAATACAGCTTGTTGTTGTTCAGCTGTCTTTTGTAACTCAACTGTGCGTCTTTTAACTTGTTTTTCTAAACTATCGTTGAAGGTTTGTACCTGTTGATATAGTTCATATTGCTGAATTGCCGAAGCAAAGCTTTTACCCAGTTCTCTAGCCAGTTCAATCTCTTCATCCGTCCATTTTTGAGCTTGTGCCTTTTTAGATTCGCGCCAAAGCTCAAATGATAGCCGGGGGTACAGTTGCCTTTGATCGCTGTCATGCTGCCCCGCCCATAGAGTTTCTGTATCTATTTCGTTGCGGAAAATACTTAAGTAGCCCAGCAATTGCTGACGATACACGAGTGGAATCATCAACATCCCGCGAATTTTAGTTGGTTGAAAAGCAACTTGCAAACTTCGCAAGCCAGAAATGTTGTATATATCTGAAATCGCCCAAACATCATAGTTCCCAGACTTGTAGTGTTCCTGCCAGACACTATACTGCTCGATCAGTGGATATATAGTTTGTTCTGGCATCACAGGTTGCTGTCCACAGATATACAGCTTGATACAACTATTTCCTGGGATTAAGCATTCTGTTAAACTGGTCAGGTTGCCATTGTGGACATCAAAAGCGGCATTTCTAATGCAAAGCCTGCCACCAACACCATTAAAGGCAGCAACAGCCGCTTCTAGGGCTGGTTGTAATACTATCGTTGGTAGTGAATGTAGTAGGTTAGCAACGCGGTTAACGATCGCTTCCTGTTCGGCTGTTTTGCGGGCTTGAGTGAGGAGGGTGCTTTGAGCGATCGCTACTGAAAGCTGCTCGACTACCATCTGTACTGCTTCTAGTTCATATTCTGAAATTAAACGCGCTTCTGAATTATGAGATACTAGTAGCCCCCAAAGTTGATCTTGATAAATAATCGGCGCTATTACAGAGGACTTTACCCCCATTGCCGTCAAATATTCAACATGACATGGATCTACAGGGCGGTAACGGATCTCCTCTGAGATGATTTCGCCATTTTCCAAGTCGTGTAAGTGACTTTGACCAATCTCTTGAGTATCAACATTCACAACAGAACGCACCCGTGATTTAGTAAATAGTTCACGGGCGGCGAGTGGAATATCATCAGCAGGGAAATTCAGCCCCAATAGTGACGGCAAACGATTTTCGTAAATTGACTCGGCGATCACTTGACCGCTGCTATCGTCATGAAATTTGTAAATCATCACTCGGTCAGTTTTTAGTAGCGATCGCACTTCTGCCGTTGTTACTGTGATAATCTCTTCCAACTCTAAGCTTCGTCGGATACGGTTTGTAATCCGGCGGAGTAAACTTTCTTCATCGCGGCATAAGAGCAAATTTTCTTCAGGGTTCGAGGTCATCGCTTATAGCAAAATAAATTAATAATTTGCAAACTAAATAATTAAATCTAATGGTTATTATGAGATTTGTTTAATCAATTTGTCTTCAGTAAAACTACGGCCAAATTACTACTAAAAATCTTCATTTACCTTTTATAAAAATTCACCAAAAAATCATAAAAAAAGACGCTAAAAGAGTTGCGTCTGTACTAGCTAATAGAAAAGATTCTGGCTTTTTCGTGTTAACTTTTTCTCAAACATTACCTTAGCAAAAAACTTAAACTCTTGTGTTGTCAGCAAAGCGGATTTTCAGATAGTCGTCTTCCATTTTTGCCCCGGCTGGTTGTAATGCTGCTAAGGCTTGCGGCAAAACTAAGTTGCGACGGTGGTTGCCAATAGTAATGTGTAATTCGTCTCCGGTTTTACTCAGTTGAACTTGATTTTTAGGAATCCCAGGTAAATAAAGTTGCAAACTATATTGGTTTTCCTCTTGCACGATTCTGATAGTCGTTTCTTTGTAATAAATCTGAGTCGGATCTTCATCTTTATAGAGAGTTTCCTTCAGGCGTTCCAATGCAGGTAATCCGCACATTTCCTCAGAAAATAGTGGAACTTCTTTCACAGGTAGAGGGTGGAAATTATCATGAATTTCTTGGCGATATTGCTCCTGACTTTCCTTCCAACGTCGGAAAAATGGGTCTTGGACTTCGCTTGGAATAATCCGATTAGCCACTATTAAATCTGTTGCAACATTATACAAACTTAGATAAGCGTGGGCGCGGAGAGACTCTTTAATCACCATCTTTTCGGGATTAGTCACCAGACGCACTGAGGTTTGAGTATTATCTGTTAATACTTTTTCCAGAGCCTCAATTTGTTCATAAAACTCGTAAGGTGCATCCATCACTTCTTTATCAGGTAGCGAAAAACCAGCAATTGGCCTAAAAAAAGGTTCAACCAAAGGTCGAAGTGCTACGGAGATGTTTTGAAACGGTTTGTAAAAACGGCGCATATACCAACCACCAACTTCAGGTAAACTCAGTAAGCGCAGTGCTGTGCCGGTGGGGGCTGAGTCGATAATTAAGACATCAAACTCACCTTCATCATAGTGGCGTTTCATCCTTACCAAGCCAAAAATCTCATCCATGCCTGGTAAAATTGCCAATTCTTCGGCTTGTACCCCGTCTAAACCTCTCGCCTGCAAAACTTGGGTAATGTAACGTTTTACAGCCCCCCAGTTTCCCTCCAGTTCTTGCAGCGCATCCAGTTCAGCACCCCACAGATTTGGGCGGATTTTTTGGGGTGCATGACCCAGTTCCATGTCAAAACTGTCTGCGAGGGAGTGAGCGGGATCTGTACTTAAAACCAATGTCTGATAGCCTAGTTCTGCACAACGAAGTCCAGTTGCAGCAGCAACGGAGGTTTTGCCTACGCCGCCTTTGCCGGTCATCAAAATTACACGCATAGATGTTTCTGTCCTGTGTGAGGATTTTTTACATTTATTTACATTATGAACTGTTTAAGGAAAATAAATGCTGTTTTACCACGTCTAGGCGTGAATAGTATCAAACTCTCTTCAATGCGTGAATTTTAAACGAATTATATTGACATTGGGTAAGAATACACGATACATCATGATTCAACCGTTAAATTTTTAAAGATGAAAAATTTCTTTAATTGCAGTTTTTACCAGCCAGTATTAAAGAGGAATGGGTATGGATTTTAGCTTAATTGTATCGAACTTTTTAAATCCGCCAATCCTGTTTTTCTTTTTAGGCATGACTGCTGTTTTTGTCAAGTCTGATCTGGAAATTCCTCCACCAGCGCCCAAACTCCTTTCGTTATATCTGCTGTTTGCCATTGGTTTTAAAGGCGGGGTAGAACTAATCAAAAGCGGCATTACCCAGGAAGTAGTTCTAACACTCCTAGCAGCAATGATGATGGCTTGTTTTGTTCCAATCTACACATTTTTTATCCTGAAATGGAAACTGGATACTTACGATGCGGCGGCGATCGCTGCAACCTACGGTTCTATCAGTGCCGTCACTTTCATTACCGCTAGTTCTTTTCTCGATGAGCTTGGTATTCCCTTTGATGGCTACATGGTAGCAGCTCTTGCCCTAATGGAATCTCCAGCGATCATTGTTGGTCTAATCTTGGTGAATATATTCACCGCCGATGAAAAGCGAGAGTTTGCTTGGTCGGAAGTTTTGCAAGAAGCATTTCTTAATAGTTCAGTTTTTCTATTAGTCGGTAGCCTTTTAATCGGTGTATTAACAGGAGAACACGGTTGGCAGGTATTAGAACCCTTTGCTCAAGGATTATTTTATGGCGTTCTTACCTTCTTTTTACTAGATATGGGACTGGTCGCTGCTAGAAGAATTAAAGACTTGCAAAAAACCGGAGTTTTCCTGATTTTATTTGCCATACTAATCCCAATACTCAATGCAGCCATTGGGTTGGCGATCGCCAAACTCATCGGTATGCCTCGAGGAGATTCGCTATTATTCGCTGTATTGTGTGCCAGTGCTTCTTATATTGCTGTCCCAGCAGCGATGCGGATGACTGTTCCAGAAGCGAATCCCAGCCTGTATGTTTCTACTGCTCTAGCAGTGACATTTCCGTTCAATATTATTGTGGGAATTCCGTTATATCTCTACGGAATTAACCTATTTTGGAGCTAATAATATGTACCTAGTTAAAAAGATCGAAATTATCGCCAACTCCTTTGAGCTTGCCAAAATTTTAGATAGTTTAGACAAGTCGGGTGTACATAGCCATGCCGTAATTAAAAATGTTGCTGGTAAAGGATTACGAGGAACGACAGAAGATTTAGACATGACCATGCTTGATAATGTTTACATCCTCGCGTTTTGTATGCCAGAACAACTCAAACCTGTTGTAGAAAATCTCAGGCCACTTCTCAATAAGTTCGGAGGTAGTTGTTACGTTTCCGATGTGATGGAAATTCGCTCAGTTAGATGTGTCGCGTCGATGTAAAAAATTATTCAGTGAAGCATTTCATGGAACGTCGTGACTTTTTGAAGTTAGGAATGACTGGGGCATTTGGAATGGCGGTAACTGTTAGCGATTTACTCTGGCGGGTTGAACAAGCTAAAGCTGCCGAAATGCCCTCAAGCCTCCCTGAATCCCTGAATCCTGATGCAGCTTTACAAAAGCTGATGGAGGGAAATCAGCGATTTGTTGACCATAAACCCCAATACCCGGATCAATCTGCGCTGCGGTTGCAGAAAGTTGCTCAAGCTCAACATCCATTTGCAACTATTCTCAGTTGTGCGGATTCACGAGTACCAGCAGAAATTGTTTTTGATCAGGGCATTGGGGACATCTTTGATGTTCGGATTGCCGGAAATATCGCTACACATGAAGCGATCGGTAGTATTGAATATGCGGTTGTCTTATTAGGTTCTCCGCTGCTGATGGTGATGGGTCATGAGCGTTGTGGGGCTGTAACCGCAGCTGTACAAAACGAATCATTACCCGGTGATATTAGTACTTTTGTTAAGGCAATTAAGCCAGCCGTGGATAAAGTCAAGAATCAGCCGGGTGACACAGTTGAAAATGCTGTGGTGGCAAATGTGCAATATCAAATTGAAAAGTTAAAGCGATCGCAGCTTTTAACTGAGCAGGTGCGATCGGGCAAATTAAAAATTGTGGGGGGTCGTTACGATTTGGATACAGGGAGGGTGACTATCATTACTTAATTCGGCAGAGAATTCTCAACAATTAAGCGATCGCTCAAGGATATTTTACATTTTTGGTGCGTAGCTTGCCGCCGTAGGCATTACTACGCCGTGTAGGTGGTGCGATCGCTGGTTCATAAGCTTCAGTAGGCAACTGTTTCAATTGTTCTGAATTCCAAAGTTCACTCTTCTCCTTGCTTCTCAATAGCTCGTCGTACCTGTCTAACATCCAATTCTAATGCTTGTCCTTTTTTGAGCTAGAGAGAGCAGTTTGTCAAACTCACGTCAATTAACGGCACAAGATGCAGTGGTGAGCGAGGATTTATGAGGCATTGCAGTCGGTACTTGAGCAACCAGAACCACGTTTCCATTGACATCTATAACCCACCCTTGGGCTTCCACAATTTGAGTAGGTTCATTGATATAATTAACTTTCTGTGGTTTTTCTTCTGTGTTTTGCTGCTTCTGAGTAACCGCTCTGTTCTTAACACCCTCAGCACGATTCTCACTCTCTGGTTCCAGTGTGATCCAATCTGCGAGCACCGCATTATCAGCTATCAATGGCTCCGTGGGATCGGATACTAATCCTCCACGCCCAGTAGCAATAAATGAACCCCTTCCTATTTTTCCATCAGAATTACAATCAGCAACAATTTGTTGCGAAGCATCAACCAGATTTACGGGCAATTCTACCAATCCTTTGCTGGGGTCAATATCTGGTGAGTTGATTTGTACCACGTCACTTAATGAAGGGTTTTGCCGAGAAAATGCCGTAATGTCATTTGTTTGCAAGTTGTTCGGGTTTATTTCTTCTGGATCAAGCCTCTGTACATCTGCAGCTGTGCGTTGCAGAAATCCAAATATCTTTTTAGTAGTGATTATAATTTTACCACCAGAGCCAGAGTTGGCGTTGGCGGTAATATCGCTATTTCCTAAGGGAGGGGCGACGATGAAGCCATTAGGTGCATTAATGGTGATATTACCGCCATCTCCATTACCGCCGGCGTTAGTAGATATTTGGCTGTTACGGCGCATCAGTAATAAATCTTGCACGTTGAGCGTAATATTCCCGCCCTTACCCGACTCACTATTAGATGTAAGTGTTCCTTTGTCGAGCAAGATGGAGCGAGTGATGATATTGAGATCACCTGCTTTCCCTAAATTGGCTACACCCTCTTGAGCTTCACTGCTCACATTGATTGCAGCTCCATCTCGGACAATCAATTTCCCGGTTGTGATTTTCAAATTTCCAGCAGCGCCAGAACCTCTAGTTGAAGTAGACAAGCTACTGCGCCTAAAACCATTTGGTGAAGTTCCAGTTAATTCTATAGACTCGGCGTTCACAGTCAACTTCCCTCCTTGCCCCGTAGCGGGTTTAAATAGGTTTTCAGAAAATAGAAATTGTCCGCTAGACTCTGTTGACACCCGTGCCCCTCCCTGGATACTTAACCTCCGAGTGTTAATTGTGATGTCACCAGCATTTCCGACATCATAAGTTGAGCTAAACAATCCGCTAGATAGAAAACCACCATTTGGTGAAGAAGATGCAAAGGGTAAACCACCGATTAGTTCCACAGAATCTGAGGCGTTCACAGTCAATTGTCCCACTGAATCGGAAAGAGAAGTATCAAGAAATACTTGTGCTCCATTGCTGACAATCAACTTGCTAGTGTTAATGGTTAAGTTTCCAGCGCCTCCTTGACGATTAGTCCCAACCGTCAAAGGTCTACCACCGATTAGCTCTACAGTATCTGAGGCAGTAACCGTCAAATTTGCTGTTAGTCCCGCGCTCAAGTTATTAGCCAAAATCTGTGAAAAACCAGTTAAGAGTACGCGCCCGCCTTGCACTAGAATATTACCTCCACCCTCGCCACTAACATCTACATAAGAAGGGATTTTAGTACGCGAAATTAGTTGGATATCCTGGAAATTCTCTACACTTTCGTATCCTAAGTCCCAACCTTGGTCTATTTGCTCTATCTTAACCAGACTATTAACAGCAACACTTCCTAGCTCTATTCGTCCTCCCTTTGCTGTTAAATTTCCTCCCTCCAGCACCAGATCGCCGCCGACAAGTGCTAATGTTTTACCTGGCTGCACCTGTAGACCAACAGGCGCTCCCAAATCATTGATTGCGCCACCTGGACTTGCTTGAGATTGATTGCGGATGGTTCCTGGTGTAGCTCCAAATTGTAAGCCAATGGGAACACTGACTGTCAGAAGGGGAGTAGTTTGGGGATCTGTGGCGCTAAATTTAGTTTCATCGGCAAAGTTTAGACTACTCGCCGTACTTGCCACGAATGAACCGCCGATGTTTAAAGAAGCATTGGGTCCAAAAATAATTCCGTTGGGATTAATTAGAAAGAGGTTGGCTGTGCCGTTAGCTTGAAGTGCGCCATCAATATTAGAAATAGACTTGCCCGTTACCCTAGTGATGATGTTATCAATATTTGGCGCATTGTTAAAGTAGGCTGTACTGCCATTGAGAACAGAAAACTGTTCAAAACTGTGGAACAAGTTTGTACCATGAGTTGTCCCACCATCGATCTGGTCAGTAGGTTGACCATTAATCAGCCTGGGTATAACAATTGAACTGTTGGTTCCGAGAGTGCTATCCTCTTTAATCTGTGCCAAGGCACAATACTCAGATAAGACGAGTGTTGCAGTAATTGCTAAAGAACTGATTAGGCTTAACTGCCAGCACCAAACCCTGCTGTTTTGAGTCATCACAAAATTTGCACTTTAGAAAGAATGGTTTAATAGTACAAGTGAAGGCGGAAAAATCAACTCCTAAAGTCACTGGTCTGATAGTTCATCAAAGCAACAGCAAATTTAACAGACTGAACAGGGTTCTTACCTTGATAGGCAATCTGAGCTTCAGCTATCCTTTGAACCATTTCAATCTTTTTTAGAGAACTCTGTCCAAAATGGTCGCGGTTAAGAGAATTCTTGCCAATATTCAAAATATTCTTAATTTTTTGGGATTTCATGCCAAACAATCCAAGGTTAAGAGCGTCAAAAGCCTCAGAATAATTCTGGCTAGGATATTTCTCTATCCGTGGATTCTTCAAATAGTACTGTTTAATTGAATCACCAATAAACCAGAATATCTCTTTTGTCAACATCCTCATGACCAACCAATTTTGGCGATCTTCCTGCTCAAACTTAATATTAAAAGCAACCAATTCCTTGGGGATCACACTCCTTTAAAAGTAACAAAAACGCATCTGGCTTATTTTTAAGTTGATACTTTTTGCTTTTAACAAAATCTAGCTTTTTGCCAAATCTTTTAGAGAGTATTGAGTTTCTAAATCTAAACGATAGCTTTCTACTTGTTCTAATAATTTCTGATTTTCTAGATCAGCCAGAATTAATTTAGCTTCAATATCTTGCAATTGCTGAGAATTTGAATTAGATACAGATTCAAGTAGTTCACCAGCATCCAATCTATGAGCTATTTCTAAAACTTTATCCTTAATATAAACAGGAACTCGGATAGGGCTAGTCTCTTCAAACTTAACTCCTGATTCCCAAGTGGTCTTACAACCTGCTCTTTCACGCTTGCCACCACGAACCATAATTATTACTGAATTAGTAACTTAATCAATAATAACAAAAATTGTATTTAGTTACAAATTCTATAAATCATTCCTCATCATCATCCCAAGCATTCCAATTTCCATCCTTAAGATGAGACTCATCCCCAGAAAGTGCAACACCAATCAAATCCTCTGGCTCCTGTTCCAACTCCCTAAAATAATCGCGCAGAATTCCACCAACTGCGATCGCCTTTGTCCGATGTAATTGTCGGGTCAATTCCAAAAACCACTCGCGATCGGCAGTCAAATCAGATTCCTTAACTGAATATTTAATAACCTCAGCCAATATGGCAAAACCGCGCTGATGAAAGCTTTAACTTGTAATCCCCATCTTTTGAGTGTGGAACTAACCGAAAGTCAAGAAATTGAGCGCAATCAGATATCCGCTCTGAAAACTCGGATTGAGCGTAATATTGCCCCCTGTGTCTTCAAACATGGAAAGCCCTTGATAGAAGTGGAAGTGTGGTAACTTCACCCTATCAGGGGCTTTCTACATTGTCAAACTTGCTCTAAGCCATACCTGAAGAGGTTTTAATTTTTAAGACTCCGCCCACATATCCACAAAGCTAGTACACTCATTAACAACACCCCCATCATTCCTTGCAGAGGATTATTATTCACACCAGTTACCCAATCAGGAACTTGACCAGAATATTTCACTAATTCACCAACATTAATAATGTAGTAGCCCCAGACTAAACCACCATGTAGACCAAATGGTAAACCCAAGCGTCCCCGCCGCCAACGCTTTCCCCATACTTGCGTTAACCCTAGCAGTACTAAAGCTGGAAATTGCGGCAGTGTATGAATAATTGCTTCCAAGGGTTTAATAAAGTGCAACGTAGCAAACGCAGTTGCATCTATCCACAGTGCCACACGCGGACTGTAATCTCGTTGTAATTCATCTAACAACCAGCCTCGGAATAACAATTCCTCAGCAAATCCAATACCCAAGCCAACAAGTAAACCCTCTAAAATAACTTTCAGCAAGAAAACTTTCGGTTGTTGCCACACCAACCAACCAAACAAACTTTCTACCCCAAAAAGTATCAGAATATTAATTATGCCCACCGCCAAGCCACGCAGTAAATCCACACCGTTTTGTCGCGTGATTTCTAAGCCATAATGCCGCAGTATTTGCGGCTGCTGGTAGACATATTTGCCCCATAGTCTCAGGAGAAAAATAAATACTGCATATAACAATACCAATGTCAATATACTTTCTAAGTTTGAATCATCCACTAGTAAGTAAATTGGTGCAGCCAACGGCAACCACAGCAGCAATAAAGTTATAATAAAACAACCCAGCCTAATTGGGGCAGGGCGTTCAGCTAAACTAACCAGTTTTTTTTCCATACCAAACAAGTCAACAATCACTAGTCAATACTATACATTTCGACTAATGACTAATGACCAATGACCAATGACCAATGACTAATGACTAATGACCAATGACTAATGACCAATGACTAATGACCAATGACCAATGACCAATGACCAATGACCAATGACTATTCATCAGGTTCAATCGTGCTACTTAAACCGTGACTTTTCAATGTTTCGCAATAGAACTCAGCATGTTCCTGAGCGCAAGTAATGACTAAAGCTAGCCCGTTAGTATGGGCTTCCATCATGATGCTAACAGCTTGGGGTTGGGTAAGGCTTGATACAGTGGTTATTAGTGACTGCACAACGTGCTCCATCGAGTTGTAGTCGTCGTTATGGAGCAAAACGCGATACCGAGGCGCAAGCTTGCGGGATGTGGAACGCTTTTCAATAGTTTCAACTGACACGGTTCTTTGCTTTTTTCTCGTTAATTCACTACAACGAAGTCTCTGTCTTGCGATCGCTTAACAGTTATTTACTCATTGTATAGTATTTCTGTCCAGATACTATGCTAACAAAACCCTCGGCTGCCAGGGATTGGTGATGTTGCAAGTCACTTGTAAGGCAGATGTCTTAGACATCGTTGCCGTGGTAATGCTAACCTAATGTTACAGAAGCTTCCCTTAAACATAACGCATTCTCAGTTTTAAGATTAAGGAAGTTGCAAAATAATCCTTGCCCCTGCCTAAACAGCGTGACGATGGACATGAGCCTAGATTTTCTTCAACCAGGACAAATTGTCTCTTTAGAGCATGGCGACAGGAATCTGTATGCAGAAGTCATTCAATTTGTGGTTTCCCGCCAGTTATGCTGGGTGCGTCCTTTATTAATGGTTACTTTGATTCAAGAATCGCCGCTAATTACCGATTTGCGAGATGCGTCTGACTTACTTTGGCCTGCCAATTTATTTCGGCCAGCTTTAGACACAGAAGTAATTACCTTGTTGAGCCAAATTTTAGCGAAAGAACCAAAAACTGCACCTGACTCAGCTGCCAAACAGCAACTCAATCAGTTTATTCACCAACTTTGGCAAGTATACCAAAAGGGATTAGAAATTAGGGATTAGCGCTCTTTTTATTTTTCTTTTTAGTTTGAATCCAATTCACCTGATATAGTCAAGAAGCCTCCATATCCAAATTAAGATTAATATCCCAGGCTAGGAACCAACTGAATTCGGCCAGCATCCATCTCTGCCATTAATAATTCTAGGGCTTCGTAGTCAACGTCAGAAATATAACCCAGTTCCGTCAGTTCTGAGTTGATTTCATTTTCTATCTCAGGAGTTAGTTTTTTAATGTCAAGAGCCTTTTCTACCAATTTACGAATCGCGTACCTAGTTCTCATAAGTAATAATCCAACTGTATATGATACTAATTATCCCAGAAAACTCTAGGTATAAAAAGTGATCCAAGTACTAACTTACTAGTGATTTAGATCACCATCTAAGTAGTCAAATAAATAATTCGCTATGACTTTGCCTTATGCCATCAGCAACGCTCAAGTAGGAGATTTAACTTACCTTTAAGACTTGGCTAATTAGCTTGAGTTCCAGAATCAGCAAATTTTCTCAGCATAGTTACGGATAATTTATCTGCTTTATGGCTGTCTATGTTGATTGTTTTTGAAGTTGGATAAAAAAAAAGTATATATCAACACATATTAAACTGGAATTCTAACAATCTTTAAACAGAGATCCGAAAGCAATAAAGATTTGGCAAAGAAACCTAAGACATATGGTCGATGCAACAAAAAAAAGTTTATGTTCAAATAATCCTTGGCTTGACGGTTCAACAATTCTTAATAGGATCTAACTATGCAGGCAGTACTTAACTATCCCAAGATTGCAGTTATTCGCCCCCAAGGCTGTTTAAATGCTGCAAACGCCTTGGAATTTGAACGAGATATGACCACAGCGCTAGCACAAAATGGTGTTTCCATCTTGGTAGTAAATCTAGCAGCAGTAGAATCCTTAGACAGCGCCGGGTTGATGGCCTTTTTATCTGCACACAAGCTGGCTCTTAGTTTAGGACGGAGTTTCCGACTTTGCGCTGTTGCTCCGTCAATTAGAATTATTTTTGAACTGACGCAACTCGATGAGGTGTTTGAAATATTGGATGGTGAAGTTGAGTTGACTGCAACATAACTTTATGTAAAAACAGCAAGATTCGCGTCAGGACTGGACTTTATGTAAAGGAATTGTAAGTTACAACGATAAACTCTGTTATAAAACCTCATTCAATGCTAAGGTTGGTTTTGAGTAGCTGTAATTAAGGTAGCTAGAAGATAGCAGAGTGGCTGTTGCAGTTGAAAAATTAATAACACCGGATATTTTAAAACCAGGACGTTACCTGGGTAACGAGCGTTTAGCAGTACACAAATCTTGGGATATGACAGCAATACGATGGGTTTTAACATACCCAGAAGTATATGAAGTCGGTGCATCCAATTTAGGGCACATTATCCTGTACAACATTTTGAATGCTCAACCGCGTCAATTGTGCGATCGCGCCTACCTACCAGGACAAGACCTGGCAGCTAAACTACGCGAAACTAATACCCCATTATTTGCAGTAGAGTCAAAGCGATCGCTTACAGAATTCGACATTTTAGGTTTTAGCCTCAGTTACGAACTGGGTGCAACTAATATCCTAGAAATGTTGGATTTGGCTGGAATTCCCTTGACGTGGCGAGAGAGGCAAAAGAGCAGGGGAGAATTTACCGAATTTCCTCTGATTTTTGCTGGTGGGCAAACAGCAACATCGAATCCTGAGCCTTACGCTGACTTCTTCGACTTTTTCGCCCTTGGAGATGGAGAGGAACTGCTGCCAGAAATTGGTTTGGTGTTGGAATTCGGCAAACAAGCAGGATTGAGTCGGGAACATTTATTGCTGGATTTGGCACAGATCCCAGGTGTATATGTCCCCCAATTTTATGACATGGCAGAGGATGGCTCAATTCATCCTATTCGCCCAGACGTACCCAAACGAATTCTGCGACGGGTTGCAACTCCCATACCAGCATATTCCATTGGGTTAGTTCCCTACGTGGAAACGGTGCATGACCGCTTGACCATTGAGATTCGACGTGGTTGTACTCGTGGTTGCCGCTTCTGTCAACCAGGAATGCTCACTCGACCAGCACGGGATGTAGAACCCGATAAAGTGGTAGAAGCGATTGAACAAGGTATGCGGGCAACTGGTTATAATGAGTTTTCCTTACTATCTCTAAGTTGTTCTGATTATTTGTCCCTACCAGCAGTCGGGATGGAAATTAAAAATAGGCTAAAAAATGAAAACATTTCTCTGACTCTACCAAGCCAACGGGTAGACAGATTTGATGAGAATATTGCCAATATCCTTGGAGGTACCCGGCAAGGTGGACTGACTTTTGCTCCAGAAGCTGGAACTCAGCGGATGCGAGACATTGTGAATAAGGGTTTGACGAATGAAGAACTGTTGCGGGGAGTGAAAACAGCTTGGGAGCAAGGCTGGGATAAAATTAAATTGTATTTTATGATTGGCTTGCCGGGTGAAACGGATGCTGACGTTTTGGGCATTGCAGAAACAGTAAGTTGGCTACAGCGAGAATGTCGGGGCAAGGGCAGAAAACCGATAAGCTTTAACCTGACAATTTCTAACTTTACACCCAAGCCCCATACACCATTTCAATGGCACTCGGTTTCAACCACTGAATTTAAGCATAAACAAAACTTGCTACGGCAAGAATTCCGCCGGATAAAGTCCGTGAAGGTAAATTTTACCGATGTCCGCATTTCGGCAATGGAAGATTTTGTTGGACGAGGCGATCGCACTTTGGGTAAAGTAGTGCGCCGTGCCTGGGAATTGGGTGCAGGGATGGATTCCTGGTATGAGAATTTAGATCAGGCTTTTAGTGCTTGGGGGTCTGCGATCGCCCAAGCGGGTTTAGATTGGAAATACCGCCAAGTAGAAAATGGCGAATGGAATTTGTTTCATGTACAAGAGCAGAAGAGATCGGCAGATGCGGAAAATAACCAACTCCTCACTCCCAACTCCTCACTCAGCACTCCTAACTCAGCACTCCTAACTTCTAACTCCCCACTCCCCACTCCCCACTCCCTAGATATTCCCCTCCCTTGGGATCATATTGATACCGGGATTGACAAAAAGTGGCTCCAAGAAGACTTGCAACGCGCCTTAGAAGCTGCAACTGTACCCGACTGCTCTTTTGAAGGTTGTTCTCACTGTGGCATCTGTGGCACCGACTTTGGCCATAACATCGTGATTGAACCACCTGCTATCCCAAAATTCGCTGGCGAGTTTGTCCCTAACACAACTAAGGCACAACGACTGCGAGTTTGGTTTGGAAAACAGGGTAATATGGCTTTGGTAAGCCACCTGGATTTAATCCGTCTATTTGACCGAGTTGTGCGGCGAGCAGGTTTGCCAATCGCCTTTACTGGTGGGTTTCATCCCATGCCACGGATTTCTCTAGCAACTGCTTTGGCTCTAGGGGCTACTAGCAACGGGGAAATTGCAGATTTTGAGTTAACTGTGCCAGTGGCAGTCGATACTTTTCGAGAACAGTTGACTCGTGAAATGCCTACAGACATACCTATATATCATGTGGAGCAGATAGATTTAAAAGCTAAAGCAGCTAGTCAACTGCTTGAAACCGCAGAATATTTAGTTACTGTAGCAGCACTTGCAGAAGCAACATCTTTACAATGGCAAGACTGGATTGATACAATCAAAGCCAAAGAAGAACTCTGGTATGAGAACACAACTAAGTCAGGCAAGAGCCAATTAATAAATCTGCGCGATCGCTTGTTTGAACTGGAATTAGTAGAAACCTCCAAAAGCATTGCAGAATCTATATCTGTTATCCGTTATGTAGGTAGCTATCGCCAAGAAGGGTTTTTATTGCGTCCTGAACAAATCCTGTTTATGCTAAGAATTGTGGCTAGTGTAGAATTTCAAATTCTGCATATCCACCGCAATCGGCTAATTTTAGGAGTATAATCCCTGTAGGGCAACTTGCTAGTACTTGTCCTAGCATTGCACATCGTAGGAATTGATTTTTAGCAAGGTTGCGTTAGAATGGGGTGAAGAGAAATTTTCTGGCGCTGCATTGAATTAGCTGGTTCACTACCCTGGTATTCAGGGGACGAAAGCAAAGATACTAGAGTGCAACTTCTAGGATTTTATTATCCTAGATAAACAAAAGGCAGGTTAAAGAATGCACACTCTCTCTATAGCTACCTTGTGAATCAGTAACTAACAGCCGGCTCGGTCAAATTCTCTAAATCTATGCTTTTTAAACAACTGCTTAATGTCTAATCCCCAGTAGTGCCCAAGAGCCAGTGCATTACTTTTCTAGAGTTGTTTGCCCTTGGCGTTTCCATTCCCCGAAGGCTAGGGTAGCAACTGTGTAGACGTTCACAGACGCGCAAAGCGCGGCTTGCCTTAGGCTAGATCGGCTCAAGGCAGGGTGGCAACTGGCGCTACTCAGTTATAACCCTAAGGATAAATCCGGGGGATGGAAAATAAAAATAGTTTCTTTTTCTTAACGACTTGAGTAGGTTACTCTCAAATAAAGCATCTTGAGTTAAAATACTCACTCAGGATTTAGAACTTTCAACTCAGAACTCTCTTTATTGAGGGTATTGCATCACAAATCAACCACGGACGGTTGATTTAGTTGCTAAAACAAACAATATACAGCCGTTCTGTAATGATCAGCCGTGTAAACGCTCTTAAGAGCGCCAATAGCTATTTTACTTAGAAGCTCAGGGTTGCGATTTTTATTACCAGCAGCGCCTTTTGAGGGTTGTAGGGACAAAAAGGGTATAAAACCTCTAGACCTATTGGTGCTGCCAATTTTTGAGGAAATTGAATGCCAAAACAAATTATCATCGCGGAGCAGCACCAAATTGCTGCGGTTTTTTCGGAAGATCAAATACAGGAACTCGTTGTTGCTACAGGCCATCATCAAATAGGTGATATCTACTTAGGAGTTGTAGAAAACGTATTACCTGGGATAGATGCGGCTTTTGTCAATATTGGCGACCCAGAGCGCAACGGTTTTATTCACGTTACCGACTTAGGTCCATTGAAGCTAAAGCGTAACGCAGCGGCAATTACAGAATTACTAGCACCACAGCAAAAAGTTTTGGTGCAAGTAATGAAAGAGCCAACGGGGACAAAAGGTCCTAGACTTACGGGTAACATCACCTTACCCGGACGCTACGTAGTACTGATGCCCTATGGTAGGGGCGTAAATTTATCCCGACGGATTAAAAGTGAAAGTGAGCGCAACCGCTTGCGGGCCCTGGCAATTTTAGTCAAACCGGCGGGAATGGGTCTGCTTGTGCGTACAGAAGCAGAAGGCAAACCCGAAGAAGCGATTATAGAAGATTTGGAAGTGCTGCAAAAGCAATGGGAGTCCATCCAGCAGGAAGCGCATTCCACACGTCCTCCAGCACTGCTCAACCGAGATGATGACTTTATCCAGCGCGTATTACGGGATATGTACGGCGGGGATGTGAATCGAATTGTCGTGGATTCCAGTACTGGTTTGAAGCGCGTCAAGCAGTATTTGCAGAATTGGAGTGGAGGTCAAACACCGCAGGGATTATTGATTGACCATCATCGCGATCGCTCGCCGATTTTAGAGTACTTCCGCATCAGTGCCGCGATTCGAGAAGGACTCAAACCCAGAGTAGACCTACCTTCTGGAGGTTACGTGATCATTCAGCCGACAGAGGCATTAACGGTGATCGATGTTAACTCAGGTTCCTTCACGCGATCGGCAACAGCAAGAGAAACAGTTTTGTGGACTAACTGCGAAGCTGCAACAGAAATTGCTCGCCAGTTGCGTCTGCGGAATATCGCTGGAGTGATTGTTGTTGATTTTATTGACATGGAATTACGGCGTGACCAACTGCAAGTTCTCGAACATTTCAATAAAGGACTCAAAGCAGACAAAGCTCGTCCCCAGATTGCCCAACTAACCGAACTGGGTTTAGTAGAACTGACCCGCAAACGTCAAGGTCAAAACATTTACGAATTATTTGGTGAAACTTGTCCCACCTGTGGCGGTTTAGGGCATACTGTGCGTCTGCCTGGAGAAATCGAAAATCGATTGCCAATACCAGCAGAGACACCAGATCGGGAGCGTTTTGTATCCCTGCCTCACCGAGAACCACGTCAGCCATCTGCCCGCATCCCCGAACCACGAGAAACCTATGATGGATTTGGGGAAGCATTTGAAGGCGACTCGGAATTGGGCAACTTAAATCTGATCAATCATCCTAGTTATCAAGAACTTAATGATAACAAGCGTCGTACCCGGACTCGCCGCAGTCGAATTGGTATCAATGGATTCAATGGCAAAGATGAAGGCCCGGTTACTGCAAATCCACTGGCTTTTGTCAACGAGCCAGACTTAGACCTTGATGTTGAACCAGAACTAGGAGTTGTACCAGAGATTCCCTCACCCACCCTTGGTAAACCAGGTTGGAGTGAAAGAGTTGAAAGAGTAGAGCGCATTAAAGTTACCAAGGCAGAACCAATTAAACCAGTGGTAGAACCACCGGAAATTAGGACTGTAGAAATGACCCTCCAGGAGCAGGATATGTTTGCTTTGATGGGAATTTCTCCCTTGGTAAAGTTAGAGCAAGAGATTAAAAATACCAAGTCTGTAATTATTAATGTGATTCAGCCTGGTCAAATGCCAGCGACGCCAACTGAATCAATCTCAGAATTAACTACTGCCCAAAAAGTAATACCTGAAGTAATTGCCAGCAGGATACCAATACCAAAAGTTATTGAGCCAGAACAAAAATCTTTGATAGAAGAGACAATTGAACCATCGGAGTTTACTGAAAACCCCTCAGAAGACTTATCTGCGATCGCCATCGCCGATGAAAATGAAAGTGATGCTAATAGTGCCGCCACTGCCAGCCGCCGCCGCCGTCGTCGTTCCTCAGCGATCGAGGATAATTAATTTGCTTTATGGTAGAAACGTCGCCAGCACCCTTGGAAAAAGCCAGTTGGCTGGAGTTTTCTACCTTGTCAGAGATTTCCGGGTTGGTTGCAGGTGTGGACGAAGTAGGGCGAGGTGCTTTATTTGGCCCTGTGGTGGCGGCAGCAGTGATCCTACCAGATCATGCTTTGCCAATACTGATGGCAGCTAAAATTAAAGATAGTAAAAAGTTGTCTAGTTCTCGGAGAACTCAGCTAGCGCAGCAAATTTGTGAACTGGCTATAGACTGGAAAATTGGGTTTGCTTCCACTGCCGAAATTGACAAGATAAATATTTTGCAAGCGACGCTGTTAGCAATGAAGCGGGCTGTGCTGAAGTTAAAGGTACAGCCCGCACTCTGTTTGATTGACGGCAATCAATCAATAAAAGACTTGTTAGTGCCGCAACAAACAATAGTCAAGGGGGACGAGCGATCGCTCGCTATTGCCTCTGCCAGTATTGTTGCCAAGGTCTGGCGTGACGATCTAGTAGTGCGTCTAGCATTAAAATACCCTATGTACAACTTAGAGTCTAACAAGGGTTATGGTAGCCATCGGCATTTGCTGGCTCTGCAACAATACGGCACTTCGCCCCTACATCGTCAGTCTTTTCGTCCTTGCCAAATCAAACGACTGAGTATTGAGTGATTAAATAATTACTCAGCATTCAGGATTGGTAATTCAGTACTGTCGCCGTCAATTCCCCTATCTTTGGTTTGTGATATTACCCAGTAGCGATAATCCGCCAAAAGTTGATTTAATAACCGTTGCTTAACCGTTAATAGCACGCTTTTGAGCAAACCATTGCCCGTAGCCTCTAAAATCGGCTTGGGAGTGAAGGAAAATGGCGGTGGAAAATCCACCAGCACTTCTAAATCAGCTTTTCCTTGCAGACGAGTGCCAGTGCTAAACTCTTTGGGAGACAAATACCCTTCTAAATTGAGAGCAAAGCGCTGGTTAATATACTCGAAACCAAGAATTTCACAGTTTAGCGATCGCAAATAAATTATTCCATTTGATTCTGCCCAAACTCTCATGTCTACAGTAGGTTGAATACTTAATGACATAAAAGTTAGCGGACGCATTTTCAAGCGAAATACTTCCTCAGAAAGCTGTTGAATCCGGCTATTATCAACCAAAGCCTTAACCAGACGTTGAGGCTGACGCAAATAGTGTTGAATAGGAATAGGCTGCTCTGGAACAGCGATTTCAACCGATTGAGAGGCAGTAAACCGGGTAGCCATGAGCGGATAAAAATATCTGTTTCTTAATTTTAATATTTTTTAATAAATTATATCTGTTTGGCGGAAAGTACAAAGTTTATTGATTATAAAAATTATCATTGCTTGTCAGCTATACATTATTAGCAAAAAGTTGGTATGCCCATTACTATCTTCTCTTTCATAAATATAAATTAGTAATTAACTATTGACATAAAAACAAGAATATGCAACCTCTATTTTTGGGAGAAACTAATATAACTAGGACTTACGCACTGTACAAATTAACCGTGATATGAATTAACGAAAATAGGTCGTTTCAGGCTTTTATTAATTATTCTTATGATCGTAAATAGACCACGCTGTAGGGGTTTAGCAATGCTAAACCCTTACGAAAGATGTGGCTTTCAACCATATCCATATTTGGTATTTTTTGTCAATGCGTAAGTCCTAATAACTTATTTTAAATCTTCAAAAAAATTTAGCGAAAAAACTGCCAGGGAATTAGTCTGGTAAGAGACTGATTTCCATGACTTGTTTTCCTGGATTCATATCTTGGTGTATTCATTTAGTGCGTAGATTTTACAGATAACAGTGTCTAGTAAAAATAGGTGTTAGATATATTTGCCAAAACTAAAATATCATACCTCTGTTTACCCCTTAAATTCGTAACTCAAGGCTAAAGATATGACTTTATTGATCGCACATTTAGGTCCTCCTGGCACTTACGCAGAACAAGCAGCTGTTCTTTATGTCAACTGGTTGGCTAAAAGTACGGGAGTTGAAGCTACGTTATGTCCATATCCCACCATCTCGCAGTCACTACACGCCGTTGCTGATGGTCAAGCTCACCTGGCTGTTGTGCCAGTGGAAAATTCTATTGAAGGGAGTGTTACCACAACACTGGATACACTGTGGCAGTTGGACAGTTTGCGAATTCAGTTGGCTTTGGTATTACCCATTGCCCATATGTTAATTTCTTGCGCGTCTAGCTTAGATAGCATTAAAACTGTTTACTCTCACCCGCAAGCTTTGGCACAATGTCAAGGATGGTTAGAGCGCTTTCTGCCAGCTGTACAGATTATTCCAAACAATTCTACAACCGAATCACTACACCAATTAGAGCAAAATCCCACAACAGCAGCGATCGCCTCTAGTAGAGCAGCTCAACTCTACAACCTGCCCATACTTGCCACTGGTATTAACGACTATCCAGAAAACTTTACTCGTTTTTGGGTAGTAAGTAAGGATGATCTGGATGCTGAATACCATGCATCAACAACATATGCTAGTCACACATCACTGGCTTTTAGTATGCCTGCCAATACACCCGGAGCCTTAGTTAAACCTTTGCAAATATTTGCTCAACTAGGAATTAACCTTAGCCGAATTGAATCTCGTCCGACGAAGCGATCGCTAGGCGAGTACTTATTTTTTATGGATCTAGAAGCCGATGCCAACGAAGCACAAATGCAATCTGCTTTAACAGAATTAACTATCCATACAGAGATTTTAAAAATTCTTGGCACTTACAATATTTTGCCAATTAACGCTCTTACTTGAGAAGTTAGAAGTTATGAGGTAAAAATTATCAGATAGGGAATATAAATTATAAATTGTCAATTTTTTGTTTTTTATTTCTAACTCCTAACTCCTAACTTCTAACTCCTCACTTTTCATTAAATGTGTCTTTGAGAACAGCACGAGCCGCCAAATGATTACGAGTAGAAGTTAAAATTTCTGCTTCCCGCTCTAGACGAGTTCCAGTATCTTGCATTTCTAGCAATAACTGCTGCTCGGCGGCGACACCGTAGAGATTGCTGGCTACCCAATAAGATAGCTCTGTTGGTAAATCAGGCAAATCTTCTGGCAATTCAATATTTTGTTCAGTTAATTTAGCTGACAGACGCACAACATCTCGCAGTAGTTGTTCTACTTCAGTTGACAAAGGTCGCAAATCTTTAGTCGGTGGGTGGTCTTCAATCCACTCTACTAAGCCAACGCGGTATGGCTTTTCACGAATATACTCTAATACACGAAATCTTTGTTGCCCTAAAGTCAACATCTCCATCCGATCGTCTGGCATCCGTTGGTGATGAACGATTTCCGCACAGCAGCCAGTGTCTGCAATTGTGCCTTTGACTGGATCTACCATCAAAACACCGAATCTGCGATCGCTCTCCAAAATCGTGTTCATCATGATTCGGTAGCGAAATTCAAAAATGTGCAGAGGCAATGGTCTGGTAGGAAACAGAACTACTTCAGGTAACGGGAACAGAGGTAGTTCACGAACTGCAATTTTAGAAGATGATGTCATTGTTACCTTGGTATAAACTTAATCTTTAAAATTTATTTTTCTCTGCTTTTTCCGTACTTTGTTTACATTCTATCATTTGTTTCCTAGCTAAATAAAAGCCCTGAGATATATTTCTTCAGGGCTATGCAAATATTTATACTAATGTCATTAGTTCTTTTTTATTTTCAGAGTACTAATGACTAATAACTAATTAAAGTTTAACTTCGATATCCACACCGGATGGTAAATCCAATTTCATCAGGGCATCAATAGTTTTAGAAGAAGGCTGGTAAATGTCAATAATCCGGCGATGAGTACGGGTTTCAAAGTGTTCTCGTGAATCTTTATCTACGTGAGGCGATCGCAGCACACAATAGATCCGGCGTTTTGTTGGTAAAGGAATTGGGCCTATGGCTGTGGCGTTGGTGCGGTTAGCTGTGTCTACAATCTTCTCGCAAGATGCATCCAATAAGCGTCGGTCAAAAGCCTGTAAGCGAATTCTAATCTTCTGCTGCTGTAGAGTTGCCATCTTTAATTGTCCAGGTTCTGCGTAATTAGGGGAGTGGGGAGTGGGGAGTGGGGAGTGGGGAGTGGGGAGTGGGGGATGAGGTAGAGATGACGGAGGAATGGGGAGAGTGTAAATTTCTCTCTGTCTCGCTATCTTTTTTCCCTACTCCCTACTCCCCACTCCCTTTAATTCAAGGAAGAGAAAGGAGCAGAGAGGCATAATAAATACCATCTCTGCTCCTTTGTTAAGAGAGCCAAAAGGTGCTACTTCAGAATTTTGGACACAACACCAGCGCCGATGGTACGACCACCTTCACGAATAGCGAAGCGCATTCCTTGTTCAATAGCGATCGCGTTGATCAATTCTACTGTCATCTTGATGCGATCGCCTGGCATGACCATTTCAACTTCTTTGCCATCATCGGAGGTGTAGGCTTTGATAGTACCAGTTACATCAGTTGTCCGTACATAGAACTGGGGACGGTAGCCAGCGAAAAATGGAGTCTTACGACCACCTTCTTTTTCTGTTAAGACGTACACCTCACCTTCAAATTGAATGTGAGGTTTAATTGAACCTGGTTTGGCAATTACCATACCGCGTTCAATATCAGCCTTCTGGATACCCCGGAGTAGTACGCCAGCGTTATCACCAGCCATACCTTGGTCAAGACTCTTCTTGAACATCTCAATACCAGTTACGGTAGTGGCGCGAGTATCTCTGATACCCACTAGTTCAACGTTATCGCCGACTTTGACTATACCCCGCTCAATCCGACCTGTGGCGACAGTACCACGACCTGTAATTGAGAACACGTCTTCTACAGCCATCAGGAATGGCTTATCAACATCTCGCTCAGGAGTGGGAATGAAAGAATCTACAGCGTCCATCAATTCGTAGATTTTGTCTACCCAAGGATTTTCACCCCGTTTGGTCTTAGGATTCTTCGCCATTACTTCCAGAGCTTGCAGACCAGAGCCTTTGACAATGGGGATATCATCGCCAGGAAAATCGTAGCTGGAAAGCAATTCTCTCAGTTCCAGTTCCACCAGTTCTAGGAGTTCTGGGTCATCCATCAAGTCTTCTTTATTCAAGAAGACAACCAGACTAGGAACACCCACCTGTTTTGCCAGCAGGATGTGTTCGCGGGTTTGGGGCATCGGGCCATCGGTAGCAGCTACTACGAGGATGCCACCATCCATCTGGGCAGCGCCGGTGATCATGTTCTTCACATAGTCAGCGTGTCCAGGGCAATCTACGTGAGCATAATGCCGATTTTCGGTTTCATACTCAACGTGAGCTGTATTAATGGTAATACCCCGTGCCTTTTCTTCTGGCGCGTTATCGATTTGGTCGTAGTTTTTAGCTATAGCTTGACCCATAGCTGCCAAGGTCATAGTGATGGCTGCTGTTAACGTAGTTTTACCGTGGTCAACGTGGCCAATAGTACCGATATTGATGTGGGGTTTATTCCTTTCAAACTTTGCGCGTGCCATGAATGCTCATTTCCTTATTTTAACTAAGCGTTCCCTTTGCTTTTAGCAATGATTGCCTCAGCCACGCTGCGAGGTACTTCTTCGTAGCGGCTAAACTCCATTGAGAAGATGCCCCGACCTTGGGTCTTAGATCGGATATCAGTAGCGTAGCCAAACATGGTCGCCAGTGGAACTTTAGATACCACCTTAGCGAGTCCCTGTTCAGTGCTTTGGCTTTCAATTTGCCCCCGGCGGGCGATGAGGTCGCCAATGACATTCCCGATATAGTCTTCGGGAACTTCCACCTCAACTTTCATCATAGGCTCTAAGAGTACGGGTGAAGCTTTCAGCACAGCCTCTTTCATCGCCATTGAGCCAGCGATTTTGAAAGCCATTTCCGAAGAGTCTACATCGTGGTATGACCCGTCAATTAGCGTCGCTTTGACATCAATCAACGGATATCCAGCTAGAACGCCGGATTCGCAGCTTTCTTTCATCCCTTGTTCTGCTGGGTTGATGTACTCTTTAGGTACTGTACCGCCAACAATTTTAGAGACGAATTCAAAGCCAGTACCGGGTTCTCCTGGTTCCAAATTGATCACAACGTGACCATATTGACCTTTACCACCACTTTGGCGGATGAATTTGCCCTCAATTTTGTTCACAGCTTTCCGAATTGTTTCTCGGTAAGCTACTTGCGGCGCACCAACATTCGCTTCTACCTTGAATTCTCGTAACATCCGGTCTACTAGAATTTCTAGGTGTAGCTCTCCCATCCCCGCGATTACGGTTTGGTTTGTTTCCGGATCGACGCGGACACGGAAGGTTGGATCTTCTTCTGAGAGAGATTGCAGAGCCTTGGATAGTTTATCCATGTCGTTCTTGGTTTTGGGTTCAACCGCTACCGAGATTACAGGCTCAGGAATGAATAGGGATTCCAAAATTACTGGCGATCCTTCATCACAGATGGTGTCACCTGTTAAAGTGTCTTTCAATCCCAGGGCTGCTCCCAAATCCCCGGCTCGCAGTTCATCGACATCTTGTCGGTCATCTGCCTTCATCAGAACTAAGCGGGAAATCCGTTCTTTTTTATTCTTACTAGCGTTGAGGACGTAGCTACCCTTTTTCAACACACCAGAATAAACACGAAGAAATGTCAGGCGACCATAAGGGTCAGCCATAATCTTGAATGCCAGAGCCGCTAGGGGTTCGTTGTCATCAGCCCGCCGCTCAACAGTATCGCCATTGGGCAGTAAGCCTTGAATTGGCGGCACTTCACTTGGTGCTGGCAGGTAATCGATAACGGCATCCAGCATCAGCTGTACACCTTTGTTTTTGAATGCCGAGCCACAAAGTACTGGTACGATTGTGCCAGCAACCGTGCCTTTACGCAGACCAAGAGCGATTTCGTCATCTGTCAGTTCTTCGCCCTCGAAGTACTTACCCATCAGAGTGTCATCAGTTTCTGCCACTGCTTCCACTAGCTTGAGGCGGTATTCATCTACCTGCGCTTGTAATTCGGCGGGGATATCAGTTTCTTGGATATCGGTTCCCTGGTCATTTACGTACATATACGCACGCTGCCGCACCAAGTCAACGATGCCTCGGAATTCGGTTTCACTACCAATTGGTAGCTGAATAGCGATCGCATTAGCCCGGAGGCGATCGCGCATTTGCTCGTGAACTTTATAGAAGTTCGCTCCTGTGCGATCCATCTTGTTGATAAAGGCGATTCGAGGTACTTTGTAGCGGTCGGCTTGTCGCCACACTGTCTCCGACTGCGGTTGCACGCCGCCCACAGAACAAAATACTGCGATTACACCATCCAACACGCGCATGGAACGCTCAACTTCAATTGTGAAGTCTACGTGACCCGGAGTATCGATAATGTTAATTTGATGATCATTCCAACTGGTGGTGATTGCAGCGGCAGTAATGGTAATTCCCCGCTCCCGCTCCTGTTCCATCCAGTCTGTTACAGCAGTTCCTTCATGAACTTCGCCAATTTTATGAATTATTCCAGAGTAAAACAATATTCTCTCTGTTGTTGTTGTTTTGCCCGCATCTATATGCGCCGCAATACCGATGTTGCGTACTTTCTCTAGCGGGATCGTGCGTGCCACAGCCACCTCCTATAGTTTTTGCCTCATGATATCTTGTATATTACTCTTTGTTAAGATTCTATACTTTAACGGAAAACCGTCTTTTTTTTTGTAAATCCACGATACACCGCTTCGGGAGGGCGATATATCGCTTTTCTACTTAGTAACGATAGTGTGCAAATGCTTTGTTTGCGTCCGCCATCCGGTGCGTTTCTTCCCGTTTCCGAATGGTATTTCCGGTTTCGTTGGCAGCATCCATTAACTCATTTGCCAATTTGCTTGCCATTGTCCGGCCTGGTCTAGACCTAGAATATTGCACTAACCAGCGCAGTGCTAGGGTAGTGCCCCGTTCTGTACGCACTTCCATTGGTACTTGGTAGGTTGCTCCACCAACTCGCCGAGCTTTTACTTCTACTAAAGGCGTGGCATTTCGCACTGCTCTTTCAAAGGTTTCCAACGCAGCAACACCAGTGCGTTCCTCAATAGTTTTCAATGCTTCATAAACAATCCGTGCGGCAAGTGATTTCTTGCCGTGACGCATGATCCGCCTGATAATCATGCTCACAAGGCGACTGTTATATACGGAGTCAGACGGGACTGGGCGCCTTTGAATAACACCACGACGAGACATACTTTACCTTTAATTCGGAATTGGCAACGAAATTATATGCTATCAGACACCGGAAACTAAAAGTGGTAGTATCCAACCCTCAGACTTCCTTAATTTTTTTGGACTGTTGCAGGAAGATTGACCTATTTGACTGCCAATTTTGGATCTGTTTTCGGTAATAGACGATTAATCGTGTTTGATGCGATTAATCGCTAACCCTATTTTTTCGCTTCTTTGGGACGCTTGGTTCCATACTTGGAACGGCCTTGCTTGCGGTCTTTGACTCCGGCTGTATCTAAAGTCCCACGGATAATGTGGTATCTCACGCCGGGCAAATCTTTAACCCGACCGCCGCGAATCATCACAACTGAGTGTTCTTGTAAATTGTGACCAATCCCTGGAATGTAAGCTGTAACTTCAAATCCAGAGGTAAGTCTTACCCTTGCTACTTTGCGTAGAGCTGAGTTAGGCTTTTTTGGTGTGGTCGTGTATACTCTGGTACAAACTCCCCGACGTTGGGGGCATTGTTTCAGAGCTGGGGACTTGGTTTTCTGACGCGATAGTTCGCGTTCATTACGTATTAGCTGCTGTATTGTTGGCATGAGTTACAGCGCATAAGGCTGCTTATGGTCTAAGTTTTAACAAATCCTGATTATATCGTTTTTTAAGGTTTTATGTCAATTGCCATTGATTTTTTTGATTAATAAGTTAATGACTAACGGAGAAGGAATTGCCACAGCCACAGGTAGCGATCGCCTGAGGATTGCGGAAACGAAAACCACCACCCATTAAGTCTTCTGAATAATCCACCTTTAAACCGTTGAGGTAATTTAAGCTTGTGGCATCTATGACTACTTTAATTTCATCCAAATCGAAAACCTGGTCACCAACTTTTATTGCTTTATCGAAGGACATATCATAAAAGAACTCGGAACAACCACCTGGTCTTGCTGCTAATCGAAACAAGACATTTGGTTGCTGCTTGGACTTTATTCGCCCAATTTCAGTTGCGGCTGCTTGACTCAGATGAATCATAGAACTTGTTTTTTGCAGTTGAGTACCCCATCTTTAAAATGAAGATGGGTTGACTGTCGCTATCGCCCTGTGCCAGATCACCGAACCATGAGCGCGATCGCTATTACTACATTTATATCACTAATACGCTTTAGTCCCTACCTTAACTAGGTAGGGACTTCTGGGGTGCAGTGGTTCTCAAAGAGGATTTGCACAAAAACGCATTCACTTTTTGGATTAGGGACTTCCAATAAATAAATTATCCAATCTTATGAGGTGGGAAAGAAGCCCATCCTGCAAGAAATAGTTGAATATTTTTTATTTGGAAGTTAAGGAGACGCGATAAATCGCCGTCTCTACAGGGGATCTATCCGTCAATTATTTCTTGACAGACTACTAGTAGCGTTCTTTTAGTTTTAATCCTTGGTACGGGCATAGTCATCTTGGTAGCGAATGATGTCATCTTCTCCCAAGTATTCGCCATTCTGCACTTCAATCAACACTAAGGGGATCACGCCAGGATTCTCTAAACGATGAGATGTACATTGGGGTACATAGGTTGACTCATTATTGCTCAGTAGTACTTCTAGCTCACCACAAGTTACCCTAGCTGTACCAGAGACGACAATCCAGTGTTCGCTACGGTGATGGTGCATTTGTAGACTAAGGCGGTGTCCTGGCTTAACTTCAATCCGCTTGATTTTGTATCCACGCCCTTCTTCCAAAACTGTAAAAGCACCCCAAGGACGTAACTCAGTTGCAGCAACGCCTCTGGAAGTGATGGCTGGAGATAGGTGTAGAGTGTCAGTCTGTGTAGTTTCTTGATATCGAGCCATAGTTACCTCATTTGGAGACATAACAAACCGTTGGTACTTTTAATTAATTGATAAAAAATCTGGCGGTGTCTTGCAACGTTAAAAATCAACAATTTTCTCGCACTTTGATAAACATAGCAAAATCAGACCCTATGGTGTAAACCATCACTGTTAAAACTCTGAGGTCTATACCAAGTCTTCATCAAGCAAAATGATAGCTTGTTCTAAACTTTAAAAAAAGGATGGGTCATTGGTGACTAAAAGACTTCCCCATTACATCATTATTGTGGTTTTAGGAAAATTCCAATGCCGTTATGAACACGAGCAGCGGTACTAGGCGATCGATCAAGTAGTTGTCCTCCTAAATAAAGGCTTGTAGAACTACCGCCATCCAAATTTAAGGCATCCACACAGCCCATCAGTTGCATCAATTGGGCATATTCCGCCAAAGTAGGGCCATAACCGCCGATACGATTGTGCACAGCAGTAATCATCAGTGTGCCTGTTGCTGTTGTGCAAATACCGCTACGAATAGCCTTTTCTGCAATAAAGGCATTGCTGAATTTTTCGCCTTTGGCATTGAGGACAATTTGACGATTTTGGACTAATAGGGGACCTGCGCCGATAATGTGGGGATAACGACTAAAATCAGCCGGAGCAGTAGCGCTGGAAATACTTACTACGGTTCCAATAGGTAGCTGGGAGGCAGCACTAGCAGCTTTGGCGCGTAAAGTTAGTAGGTAGCCATCCTGGGGAATGGGAACCGCCTTTTCACCGACTTTGCCGCCTGGTAACTGATTAGTAATTTGGTCTTTCTCTACTACTAGGATGATTTCATTGTCTGTCAAAGGCGTGTAAGTTGATCCCCAAAGTGGTGTGTAACGGGCAATGCCACTCTGAACGTAACCAGTGTTGAGAAACAGAATTGGTAGGCGCTGGTTATTTGCTGTGATTAAAGTTTCTTCCAGAGTAAGACGACCGAAGTAAAATTGGCCAGAATCATTCCAAGCGATCGCACCCCGGTTGAGAATTGGACTTGACAACCACTTACTATCCCGACGAATCGCACCCAATGGTAATCGGTTATTGCGATTAAAATAACCACCGTTAATCCCGGCTACCGCTAAGTAACGTTGTGCTATTTGAATTAAGGGAGCAGTACCCGCAAGCCCATCAGGACTAGCCCACATGGGTTTCAACGTTAGCCCAAATTTGCGGAGATTAACTTCTAACCAAACTACCGGAAAGCGTTCTGTGCCTAAGTTGACATAATGCTGTCGCCACCGCAATCCAGGAGACCAAGTAATATCCCGCTCTTCTAAAGGATCGGGTCGAATATGGATAATAAGGCGATTGGGGTTAGCGACAGTACTAACTTGAGGCGATAGACCAAAGGGAACGCTCAGACTAATAATGGTTTGGTTTTTCATCACCTCCACTTGTTGAATCAATGGATCAGGATCTGGTGCTGGTGGAGATGGTGATAATTGTTTGAGCAGGTTTTGCAGCAATGTTGGTGCTGCTGGTGGCTGGGGAGTATAGCGTTCTATCAAAACAGGATCGGCTATTCCATCCAGGGTAACTTTCCACTCTCGATTTGGCGGTGCAGTGGATTTTGGAGTTGGTGTGTCTGGATCAGAAGATGGAGTTTGAATTTTTTTAACAGTTGATCCTTGTGTAACTTGCCAGGGAGTTGGACGATCTAAATCGACAAGAATCCGAGTCTGTCGCAAAGGGGCACTCGCCTCTGGAGGTTCCTGGCTCTGAATAATATTTATGATTTGTGCTTTTGGGGTAGCAATTACCAAGGTGTTGCCATTGGTTTGAATTTGCCATCCGGCTGTTTGAGCAAAATTAGTAACATCTAGATAGCGATATGCTCCTAGTAGCTTGGTGGTTAAAACTAGTGGCTTTGTCAGCGATGAAAACCACTGTATTGGTTGCCTAGCCCAATTGCTACTGTTTAAGAAATTTACTCCAATTAATTGCCTGAATGCCCCGTCGCTGAGATGAGTTGTAACCTGACCAGCTTTTTCAGGTCGCTGCAACCAAGTTCCTGGTAAAGTACGACCATTGAGGATAATTTGATTACCAGAGGATGCCACCCCTGTTAAAGGAGGTGTAGGTGTCTGGGAGGTCAAACTTGGTGGTTTGGCGTTTTTCGGGGACTCCTGGGCGTTGGTAGCGCAGGTAGTAGTTAAGCACAGTACTGTCAAAAGTATTGGTGACACAGTAGCCTGGAAAAATCTGCGATCGCCTTTAGCTTTGGCAGAGCGATCGCTAATCCCTAATTGGCAACAATTCGGCATTTTTACCATAATTTACTAGGTACTTTTGAAAACTATCACCCAAGGTATAAACTAACTAAATTATTTGGAAATATTAAAAAAGCATGACTTTTTTTTTGAAAAAGCATGGTATTATTTATATTGGCTACTTATCTCTTTTAAACATAAAAAAGTTTAGATTCTAAAGCCACTACAGCCAAATGTTTTAACTGGCACTAATTCCAACCACACTATACACGGTAGTCTTAATTATCAAAACTGGATTAAGATATTTAATCCTCACTGAATGTTGCTATTGTTGCTACTTCAGTCAAGCCTAGTTACTAATTAATTGTAAGATATGTGGCAACTGGTAAGCAGCAAAACTCTAGACAACAACAAAAATATTTGGGAATTGTCAAATGGGTATATATTGTAATACGCTGATTTTATTGCTGGATCAGGATGACTTTGGTCTTAAAAAATAGTAGAGCGTTCAGTTTTAATTTTCTTTCAGGTAAGCCGAAATAGGCTCTATGAGTAACTACCGTGCATCTGGAAAAAGGGGATTGAGAAAATACTTAGCTTCAAAATATAAAAAAGAAACTGTCAGGACAAAAATAATGTCTTGGCGTAGGCAACTTGTCTAACACCGCATAAATACATAAAAAATACGCACCTATCTTAACACAGGTGGACTAAGAAAGTAAAACCGAAGTTAAAATTTTTTTCCCAAAATTTCGGTGCTTATATATTTCTCCATCACTGAATTTAGAAATTTTTTCCGCTAAGTAGTGGCAAAATTGGTAACTCAATACTTCAGGAACAGGGTATGAATAATAAACCGATGAATCAAGACCAGAAAATCACAACGGCGATAAACTCAAGAGATGCCTATCAGGGGCAAAAGTGGTTAGTAGAGGAACGAGATGCCTGTGGTGTCGGTTTTATTGCTCATTGCCAGAATCATACCAGCCACGAAATTGTCGAGAAAGCCTTAGCTGCTTTAACCTGTTTAGAACACCGGGGAGGTTGTAGCGCTGATCAAGACTCTGGTGATGGTGCTGGAGTATTGACAGCTATCCCTTGGGAGTTGTTTCAAGAAGACTTTGCCCAAAGGGGGAAGGAATTTACATCTGCCAATAATATAGCTGTGGGGATGATCTTTCTACCACAAGATCAAGAAGCAGCACAAAAAGCTAGGGCGACAGTTGAAGAAGTAGCCGCCGAAGAAAAATTGATTGTACTGGGTTGGCGAGTAGTGCCAGTGCAATCTGATTTACTGGGGATACAAGCAAGAGAAAATCAACCCCAGATTGAACAAGTTTTGTTAGCTTCTGTTGACAAAAGCGGCGATGAATTGGAACGACAGTTGTACGTTACCCGCCGCCGCATTAGTAAAGTTGCAACCAATATCTCAGAAGAATTTTATGTTTGTTCGTTGTCAAGTCGCACAATTGTCTACAAAGGCATGGTGCGTTCTGCCGTATTGGGCAGCTTTTATCACGATTTAAAAAATCCAGCTTACAAAAGCTCCTTTGTTGTCTATCACCGCCGCTTTAGTACGAATACGATGCCCAAGTGGCCTTTAGCTCAACCAATGCGGCTTTTGGGTCACAACGGCGAAATCAATACCTTATTGGGTAACATCAACTGGATGATGGCACGAGATGCTAGCTTAAATCATCCAGTCTGGGGCGATCGCATCCAAGAACTTAAGCCATTAGTTCACATTGATAACAGCGACTCAGCTACCCTAGACAACGTACTAGAATTGCTGGTTTGTTCTGGACGTACCCCTTTGGAAGCTTTAATGATTATGGTTCCAGAGGCTTACCAAAATCAGCCTTCTTTACGTGACTCTCCAGAAATTGTTGATTTCTACGAATATTACAGTGGTTTGCAAGAAGCGTGGGACGGTCCAGCACTTTTAGTATTTAGCGATGGCAAAAAAGTTGGTGCAACACTAGATCGTAATGGCTTAAGACCAGCTCGCTACGTGATCACCAAAGATGACTACATTGTTGTAGCTTCTGAAGCTGGTGTGGTGGACTTCCCAGAAGCCGATATTATCGAGAAAGGTAGACTCGGCCCAGGGCAGATGATTGCCGTGGATTTAGTAAACCATGAAGTGCTGAAGAATCGGGAGATTAAGCAGCGCATCGCCAAGCAGCACCCTTATGGTGAATGGCTGCAAGACTATCGTCAAGAATTAAAGTCATTGGTCATTGGTCATCCGTCATTAGCAAATGGCAATGGGAAAGGACAAATGACAAATGACCAAGGACAAGTGACAATTGACAAACAAAGCTTGCTTCAGCTTCAAACTGCCTTTGGCTACACCATAGAAGATTTAGAAATGGTGATTAAAGAAATGGCGATCGCCGGTTCAGAGCCGACTTTCTGCATGGGAGATGATATTCCTTTAGCAGTGCTGTCAACAAAACCCCATTTGCTTTATGACTATTTTAAACAGCGCTTTGCTCAGGTGACAAACCCGGCGATCGATCCCCTCCGGGAAAAGCTAGTGATGTCTTTGAAAGTCGAACTGGGTGAACGGGGTAACTTATTAGAACCCAAGCCAGAATATGCCCGGAGATTAAAACTTGAGTCGCCACTGTTGACAGAAGTAGAGTTGGAGGCGATTAAGCTGTCAGGATTTGCCACAGCCGAGTTGTCAACCCTATTTGCGATCGCTACTGGCCCGGAAGGATTGAAAGCCGCAGTGCAGTCTTTACAAGCACAAGCAGCGGAGTCAGTGCGGGCAGGTGCAAAGATTTTAATATTAAGCGATCGTCGGGTCAATGAGAGTATCAGCACAGAATATACCTACATTCCTCCCCTGTTAGCAGTGGGTGCCGTACATCACCACCTCATTCGTGAAGGGTTGCGAATGAAAACATCCCTAATTATTAATACTGCTCAATGCTGGAGTACCCATCACTTTGCTTGTCTTATTGGCTATGGTGCTGGTGCAGTTTGCCCGTATATGGCTTTAGACACGGTGCGTGATTGGTGGTCTGATCCCAAAACTCAAAAGTTAATGGGTTTGCAAAAAATTCTAGCCCTCACCCTAGAACAAGCTTTAGGAAACTATCGCAAAGCCGTAGAATCAGGTTTACTAAAAATTCTCTCCAAGATGGGAATTTCTTTGCTCTCCAGCTATCAAGCAGCCCAAATATTTGAAGCGATCGGCATCGGTGGGGATTTAATAGAGCTAGGATTCCGTGGTACAACTTCCCGCATCGGTGGTTTGAGTGTTAACGAACTCGCTGATGAAGTGCTTTCCTTCCACAGCAAGGCTTTCCCCGAACTGACGACCAATAAGTTAGAAAACTTAGGCTTTGTACAGTACCGTCCTGGCGGCGAGTACCACATGAATAGCCCCGAAATGGTCAAGGCGCTGCATAAGGCTCTAGATGGCAAAAACTACGACCACTACGAAGTTTATAAAAAGCACCTCCAAGGCAGACCAGTAACAGCCTTGCGGGACTTGCTAGACTTCCAAGGCGATGCCTACGGCGGCAAGCTACGCCCCCCAGTTTCTCTAGAAGAAGTAGAGTCGGTAACTGAAATTGTCAAGCGCTTCTGCACTGGTGGGATGTCTTTAGGCGCTTTGTCAAGAGAAGCTCATGAAACTTTAGCGATCGCCATGAACCGCATTGGTGGTAAATCAAATTCTGGAGAAGGCGGCGAAGACCCAGTGCGCTATGTAGTTCTGGATGATGTAGACGAGTCTGGTCACTCGCCAACCCTACCTCATTTAAAAGGATTGCGAAATGGTGATAAAGCCTATAGTGCTATTAAGCAAGTTGCATCGGGACGCTTTGGTGTCACGCCAGAGTATCTAGTCAACGCCAAACAAATTGAAATCAAAATTGCCCAAGGTGCCAAACCTGGAGAAGGTGGACAACTGCCAGGGCCAAAGGTGAGCCAATACATTGCGATGTTAAGGCGCTCAAAGCCAGGTGTCACGCTGATATCGCCACCACCGCACCACGATATCTATTCCATTGAAGACCTAGCACAACTGATTTTTGATCTGCACCAAATTAATCCCAAGGCAAAGGTATCGGTGAAGCTAGTTGCCGAAGTTGGCATTGGCACGATCGCTGCTGGTGTAGCCAAGGCAAACGCTGATATTATCCAAATTTCTGGGCATGATGGTGGGACAGGTGCATCGCCACTAAGTTCGATTAAACACGCTGGTTCACCGTGGGAACTCGGCTTAAGTGAAGTGCATCGCGTCTTGATGGAAAATAGCTTGCGCGATCGCGTGATTTTACGCGTGGATGGCGGACTGAAAAGTGGTTGGGATGTGGTAATAGGTGCATTGATGGGCGGTGAAGAATTCGGTTTCGGCTCCATCGCCATGATTGCCGAAGGCTGTATCATGGCGCGAGTTTGCCACATGAATACCTGCCCTGTGGGTGTTGCTACTCAGAAAGAAGAACTCCGCAAGCGGTTTACGGGAATACCGGAACAAGTTGTCAACTTCTTCTACTTCATCGCCGAAGAAGTGCGTAGTTTGTTAGCCCGACTAGGTTATCGTTCTTTGTCAGAAATTATTGGACGTGCAGATTTATTAAAATTGCGCCCAGAGGTAAAACTCACCAAAACGCGATCGCTCAATCTCGACTGTTTACTTCAATTACCAGATAGTAGAGAAAATCGTAGCTGGTTGGTGCATGAAGAAGTCCACAGCAACGGCGTGGTTTTAGATGACAAATTCCTTGCCGATCCCGACATTCAAGCTGCCATTCGCAACCAGTCTACCGCCACCAAGACTTACCGTGTTGTTAATACTGACAGAACAGTAGGCACTCGATTAGCAGGTGCGATCGCTTCCAAATACGGCGATAGCGGCTTTGAAGGACAGATTAATCTCAACTTTACAGGTAGTGTTGGACAAAGCTTTGGTGCTTTCAACCTCCCTGGTATAATTCTGACTCTGGAAGGAGAGGCAAACGACTACGTAGGTAAAGGGATGCATGGTGGTGAAATCATCATCAAACCTCCAACTGATGCTACCTATAACGCATCACAAAACGTCATAGTTGGCAATACGTGCCTCTATGGTGCTACTGGTGGCATATTATTTGCTAATGGCTTGGCAGGAGAACGCTTTGCTGTGAGAAATTCCAAAGGTATAGCAGTGATTGAAGGCGCTGGGGATCACTGCTGCGAATATATGACTGGTGGTGTAATTGTCGTCATTGGCAAGGTAGGACGTAACGTAGCTGCTGGAATGACTGGCGGACTGGCATACTTCTTGGATGAAGACGATTCATTTCGTGAGTTAGTCAACCCAGAAATTGTCAAAATCCAGAAGGTGATTACAGAAGCAGGTGCAAAGCAACTCCAAGAGTTAATTAAAACTCATGCAGAACGAACTGGTTCACTAAAGGCTAAGAAGATTTTGCAACACTGGCAAGAATTCTTACCAAAATTCTGGCAGTTAGTCCCGCCTTCTGAAGCTGATAGTCCAGAAGCTGATCCGGAAAAAACAACTGAGTTCAGTCTAGTGACTAGTCATTAGTGACTGTAACTGTTCTCATACCTTCTGCCTTAAGCTCTTCTCCCATTGGAGACACGGCACAAACGGCTACTTTGTGAAAACCCCTTTGATGGCCAATACATCTGCCTAAATTTACCCCTTTAAAAAGGGGTAGTGAGAAAAAAATATCCCCCTTTTTAAAGGGGGATTTTCACTAGCTGATTCCGAGATAACGTATTTTAATCAAAAAATATAATTTTAGTTTTTATTCAATACTATTGACGAATTACCTATAATTAATAATTATTGTTTTTTGTTAGCAAGCAACTTTTGGTCTGCATCTGCCATTTCTAAAAGTTCTGGAATAGTAACAAAGCGATAGCCTTGCTTCCTAAAGTTGCTAATAATTTCTGGTAACGCTTGTACAGTTCGGGAACGATTACCACCACCATCATGCATTAGCACAATCCCACCAGGTTTTGAATCTTTAATCACGTTATTAATCAACTTTGGTACAGATGGTGACTTGTAGTCTATAGAGTCAGCTGACCACATCACCACAGTATATTTTTGACCTTTAGCATAAGCAACTAATCCGTTGTGCAGGATGCCACCAGGCGGTCGAAATAGATTTGTTTTAACACCTGTAACTTGATAAATTAGGTCTGTTGTGCGATCAATTTCAAACGCAGCCGCTTGTTGATTAAAGAAGTGATACCAGTGATGCCAAGTATGGTTGGCAATGACGTGCCCTTGAGCAACAATCTGCTTTCCTAACTCTGGATAATTTTTTAGGTTCTGTCCGACGACAAAAAACGTCCCTTTGATATTATTTGATTTCAGAATATCTAGCACTTGCTCTGTGGTTTCAGGCCACGGCCCATCATCAAAGGTGAGAGCAATCACTTTCTCACCCTGAGTAAGTTCTGCCGCTCTAATCATTGCTCCTTGAAAGCGCGATGGTACAGGGTAGGATAATCCCTTTACTAGTGCTTCTTGCTGCCAACTTGTAAGCATCATTGCCTTTAATTTCTCAATGCGCTGCTGAGTTCCTACGTTTGCAGTTACATCCTTTAGATTTATACTTTGTCTACTTTGAGCCTCTGAAACATTTGGTCTTAGAAGCATCATGAAGCTAAGGCTAAAAATACCACCCAAAGCAAGCAGCGCAATTAATATTCCTTCTGGCCACAGAAACGACTTATTGTTTTCCACTTCATAGCTCCTTCAAGGATCAAACCATTAACTACGGTTATGACGGTACGTCATAGCACATTTGTTTAGATACTTAGATATCAGTTGCTTTCTGATAATCCTAAAAAGTCTTAAATTAATTACTGTATTTCACCTCACCATTAAGGCGACACTATGTTTTCAGGTTTTATACCTTTGCAAATAGGATGAGTTAAACTATTGTAGGCTGAAGTCCTTACGGCAAACTTTTCTGACTGTAAAGTTGTATAGTTGATAACTTTGTGAATTGTTTTATTAACATACAAAACTAATTTCAAGCGGCAAGATGTCTTTCAAAAAAGACTCTAATAAACTATTTAGTTTTATGCTTGATAAGATATATTCTACTGCCTAATGCCATTGCTTCATTTTTAAGAAAAAATTAAATTTTTACCTTATAGAACGTTGCTTTATTTGTTCTATCAAATAAATAGACGAGAATTAACTCCATATAGTTTCTCATTGCCAAGAGGCAGTTAATGGTTAATATAGACACTTTTCACTCATTCAGCAAAAATAATTTTATGGCAGTTTAGTTTTATTTTTAATGCTGATACTTTAGCCTAAATTACTAGTGGTTTTTTATGTAGTAATGTTTCTTTCCATAGTTAAGGACATCCATATATTATTAATAGTACAGTTTAATATGCACTGTTACCGTATAAATACGGAAATTAGATAGCGTCGTCATAGGCAATTTATTAAAAATGGAATAGTATGAAACGTATTTATATTAAGCATTAAATCTTACATAGTGAAGCAGGTGTTTAAAACATTTGGTAAGGTGTTTTACTACTCAACGACCAATTTTCTGCTCTAAGAAAAAATCGACTGGCTATATCGATCTACAAATCAGCAACTAGTTTTTTTTAGCAGGAGGAAGCAAAACCGAAAATTATCTAAATAAGTTGTCTTATAATTACAGCAATTAGAATTAGGGTTTTTAATTATTTATCTAGGAATCCTAATCATTAGCTTATATTGCTTTAGACAAGTCATAGTTTACTTTCAGCACTTTTGTTTAGCTTTGGTAGATGCGATAACTGTATTATTTAATAACTGTATGGGTTGATGCAAAACCCAGCTTGCTCATGAATATACCTTTATAGTCAAAATAATCAAGGTATTTGTTCCACTTCTTAAACTGGCTGGAAACTTTTATGATTCCTCACGAAAGTGATGCAAAAGAAGCGCGTGCGCCGTTAAAAGTATGGCGTAGTTGGCGGGAAAATCTGATTCTAATTGCGATCGCCTTATGTTTGGCGCTCCTAATTCGGACTTTTATTGCCGAACCCCGCTATATACCTTCTGACTCAATGTTGCCTACCTTGCATACTGGCGATCGCTTGGTAGTTGAAAAAATCTCCTACCATTTTCATCCTCCCATAACTGGCGATATTATTGTTTTTCAGCCACCCGCAGAACTACAACGTCGGGGATATCCCAAAGACCAAGCTTTCATCAAGCGGGTTATTGGCAAGCCGGGTGAGGTGATTAGTGTTGCTTCTGGCAAAGTCTATCTTAACGGTCAACCCTTGGCAGAAGACTACATTGCTGAACCACCAAATCAGCCATATCCACCAGTCAAAGTCCCGAAAGACGAATTTTTTATGATGGGAGATAACCGCAACGATAGTAACGACTCTCGCTATTGGGGCTTTTTGCCAAGAAAAAATGTCATCGGACGGGCAACATTTCGCTTTTGGCCTCTTGATCGCATCGGATTCATTTAAATAGTTAGGAGTTAGGAGTTATTTAAAACTTCTAACTTTTAATTTAAAACCTTAAATAATACATCAACTGAGCGATCGCATCACCAGATAATTCTAACCTTCGCTGGAAATCAGCTAAGTTTCGGTAAAGTCCAGCTGATTGCCGATTTTGCACCACTGCTTGCGCTAGAGATAAATCTATAAATGGAATTTGTACTAAGTTTTCAACTGTTGCTGTGTTTGGGTTGACTAGATGCGTCGGATTTTCTAGAGATTCGTGGTCATAGTAAATAAAATTTAATAGAGGCTTTAATGGCTCCAGGCGTTGCGCTGGCATACTCAAAGCCGCAGCAACATCTTCAATACAGTAAAATTTAACACCTGAACGTGAAAGTTCGACAAGCGATCGCCCTTGATGAATTGACAAACCTGGTAGACGCAACCAATCATCTACAGTCGCTTGATTAGCATCAATGCGGATACCTAATTTTGCCGCTATTTGAATTTCTTCCCCAGATTGTAGGCGATAGTAGGGATCGTTGAGGAGTTTGGCACGGAGTTTTTGCAACTTAGGATTCAAAGGTAGCCAATTATTCATGATTGTCGCTCACCTCAAGAAATCTGGTCTAGCAGTTGGCGGCGCTTTTGCTCAAATTCATATTCTGAAATCAGTCCATCTTGGCGCAGAGCATCTAATTCCCGCATAGCGTTAGCGATCGCTCCTACCTGATTACTAACCTGTTGTGAATTCCTCGCTGATTTGCCTAGATTAAAATTGCGATCGAAAGCTTCCTCGTCTTGAGCTAAATACCAAACTCCCTCAATAGCACTAGCTACCTTGGGGATAGGTGTCCAAGAAAGCAATACATACAAAACACCCCACAAAGGCTGTCCCAGATAAAATTTATGTAATCCTGAAATTGTCAGCGTGCCAGAAAAAGCTAAAATAGCAGCAACGCTTCGGCTTTTGCGCTTAGTTAACATATTCGCAATAAATTTACTTCTACAATGAGACAGCCATAAACAATTCAGAATTTCAAATTTGAGCGTTTTTCAATTAATGTAATAAAGTGTAATCTTGGCAAACATCCCGACTATATTGCCAAATTTATACTTACCAGGGATCATAGGAATATACGGGATGCGGTAAACTCAGAGTCTGTTAGGGTCGAGGTGTGCATTACTGCAACACCCCTCCCATCCGAAACCGTGCTTGCAACTTTCATCGCACACGGCTACTCAATGTGTTATCCATTTGTCAAATCGGACTTCCTGACCTTTTGACCTATGAAATTGG
>Ga0209591_10000418_pt1 | contig 55150 bp, 33 predicted proteins | sample MAT01_FD_187207 | JGI IMG/M metagenome (GOLD analysis project Ga0209591, IMG submission 187207) | Freshwater microbial communities from Lake Fryxell liftoff mats and glacier meltwater in Antarctica - MAT-01 (SPAdes) (version 2) | ecosystem: Environmental > Aquatic > Freshwater > Ice > Liftoff...
GGGCTCCCTACACCATTCCCTCTCCCGGCACCTCGTAGCGTAATGTTTCCTTCCCCTCAGGACACCAACTCAGAAACGGCGGGCTCCGTAGTCTCAACACACAGGACGTCGTCGCCCTCCGAAAGGCCGGGAGTGAGATCCGGAATCTGATCGTGACCGCGAGTTTACCGCCCGACCTGGAGGCGGAGATCAGTGCAACCTACGACTCCATGAAAGGGCCATCCGGACAACCGGTGGATGTCGCCGTCCGCAGCAGCGCGACCGCGGAGGACCTCCCGAATGCGAGTTTCGCCGGCCAGCAAGAGACGTACCTAAACGTGCAGGGCTCCGGTGCCTTGTTGGAAGCCTGCCGGCGCTGCTTTGCCTCACTGTTCACGGATCGGGCCATCAGCTATCGAGCCGATCAGGGATTCGATCTGGGGAACATTGCCCTTTCCATAGGCGTGCAACGGATGGTTCGTTCCGACCTCGCGGCCAGTGGCGTCATGTTCACCCTCGATACCGAGACCGGCTTTCGCGACGTGATCCTCATCAACTCGTCCTACGGATTGGGCGAAAACGTCGTCCAGGGCTCGGTGAATCCCGATGAATGCTACGTCTTCAAGCCGACCTTGAGGACCGGGTTTCGACCCATTCTGCAAAAGATTACCGGAACCAAGGAGTTCAAACTCATTTATGACGTTGGCGGCGGCCGAATGGTGAAGAACGTCCCCGTCCCGCCCGGAGATCGAGTCCGGTTTTCAATTTCGGACGAAGACATTCTCACACTGGCGCGGTGGGGCTGTCTAATTGAAGAGCACTATTCTGCCTGCAAGGGAACCTCGGTCCCGATGGACATCGAATGGGCCAAAGATGGGCTCACCGGGGAATTGTTTATTGTCCAGGCTCGACCGGAAACCGTCCAATCACAGCGTCGATCCGACAGCGTTGAAGTCTACCGACTTCACCAACGTGGACGAGTGCTGGTGACCGGCCGGAGCGTCGGCGAGAAGATTGCCAGCGGTCCAGTTCGCGTAATTCAAGGCACCCAGTGGCTGCAGGAATTCAAGGAGGGCGAAGTCCTGGTGACCGACAAGACCGACCCCGACTGGGAGCCCATCATGAAAAAGGCGGCCGCCATCGTCACCAATCGGGGCGGACGGACCTGTCATGCCGCGATCGTAAGTCGCGAACTCGGTTTGCCCGCCGTGGTAGGGACCGAACACGGCACTGAATTACTCCAGACCGGACAGCAAGTAACGGTCTGCTGCGCCGAAGGGGACAATGGCTTTGTCTACGAGGGACTCCTGCCCTTTGAAGTTAATCGGACGGATTTACGGAGTCTCGGACGTCCCCGAACTCATGTAATGATCAATGCCGGAAATCCCGAGGAAGCTTTCGCCTTGAGCCTGCTGCCCAGCGATGGCATCGGCTTAGCTCGTGAAGAATTCATCATTTCAAATTACATCAAAATCCATCCCCTGGCCTTGTTGGACTACGCCAAACTTCCCGATGGCCCGGACAGGCAGAAGATTGACGAACTGACCCGCGGATACAGCGACAAGGGGCAGTTCTTCGTGGACCGCCTGGCCCAGGGAGTGGCCCTGCTGACGGCGGCATTTTATCCGCGTGAGGTCATTCTCCGTCTCAGCGACTTCAAGACCAACGAATACGCCAACCTCATCGGAGGGCGGGCTTACGAGCCCACCGAAGAGAACCCCATGATCGGCTTCCGGGGAGCCAGTCGATACTACCATCCGCGGTACCAGGCGGGTTTCGCCCTGGAATGCCAAGCCGTGAAGAAAGTCCGCGACGAAATGGGACTCACGAATCTGAAGGTTATGATCCCCTTCTGCCGTACACTCGACGAGGCTCGGCGCGTCCAAGCCGAGATGGCAGGGCACGGACTCAAACGCGGCGTCAACGGACTTGAGCTCTACGTCATGTGTGAAATCCCGAGCAACGTGATCCTCGCGGAGGAATTCGCCGAACTGTTCGATGGGTTCAGCATCGGTTCCAACGATCTCACCCAACTCATCCTCGGCGTGGACCGCGACTCAGAGATTGTGGCGCCCCTCTTTGACGAACGAAATCCGGCCGTAATGCGGATGATTGCCCAGGTCATTGCCGTCTGCCGGGCCAAACACCGAAAAATTGGCATCTGCGGTCAAGCGCCCAGTGATTATCCGGAATTTGCTCAGCTTCTCGTGCAACAGGGAATTGACAGTATTTCGCTGAATCCCGACACGGTCGTAAAAACCACGGTGGCCATCCTGGAAGCCGAAGCGCGTTTACCAACCCCACCCCTCTGACTACCCGCGGGATCGGCCGCCAAGTTACGGCCAATGATCCCCAATCGCGGTGTAGCGAGGTCGGCTAATTTGGTGGAGCGTACCCATAAGAATGAAACGAGTTATCGCCCTCAGCGAAGTCTTCGGCCGCTTCGAGCTTCCGGTTGGCCCATGCGAAGTCTACGTCTCCGGCGACGCCAGTTACGACGAATCCGCCCGGCAGGTGACGGTGAAGCTTGATGCCCTGATCCGCAGTACCGACATGTGCCACAAAGAGGAGCATTTCCGCCTCGCATGGCTCCCTAAGCCGCAGTCCCAAGTCGAGACGGTTGACGCGGAAGAGGCCAGTGATATCGCGCGGGACATTTTTCATCGCTGGGTCCGCACAGTGCGCGACGCCATCCCAGCTTCGGCAGGATTTACTTCGCGACAATAACCTAAATTTAACCTAATCCTATGTTACCTAAGTACACCATCGAATATACCACCCATTTCCGCAAGCACGCTCAGCTCAATCATTTCAGCACCGACGACCCCGTAACCTGCGAAGAATTTGTCGAGGAACTCCTGGAGCGAGGCTTCGTCATTCGCGCGATTCGACACGAGGGAGTCGATCTGGCAGGGCATGAGTTCGACCGCATCATCAAAGTGGCGGGCAGCATGCTTGCCGCGAAACACATTTGCGCGTCCTTAGGAATCAAGCCGGAGGAAGAGCGCCACCGGTTCGGCTTCAGCGCCTAATCGGCGTAGCCGCCGAGGGCACAAGGCGCCCTTCCCCCCGAAGCGGGTTAAAAGGCCAGGCGCACAGGAGCGGGTGGAGTTCGGCGTAATCCGCAGCGCCGAAGCGAAGGAAGTGGGCGAGTCGTGCCCTCCGCGATCTACCGGACGTCTCACCGCACCACGACAAATTCATTCGAGTTAAGCAGCGTCCAGGCTAGCGCCGACAACCCCTGCTCCTCCACGAGCGTTTTCGCCAATTGACGTTCCCCCGCTGACGGTACCCGCCCAAACACCCAGAACCACATACGATCGACCTGCTGCGCCCGGTCCGTTCCCGCTTCGTTCACAATTCGCCGGGCTAACCCTTCGGCCATTCGCTGGACGAACGGATTATTCATCAGTGAAAGAGCCTGTAATGGCGTGGTGGTGTTCGGTCGGACCGGAGTGCGCGTGGAAAATTCCGGACAATCCAGGGAATCCAACATTGGATCACGCGCTGAATGCACACACATCCGATAGACGGTCCGGCGACTGTAGGTGGCCCCGGGCAGATCGGCCGCAAAGTATTCGTTCTGCCCCCCATTGCCTTTATAAGTGAACGGTCGAAATCCCGGCCCGCCCATCTGCCCATTCAATTCTCCGCCCAACACCAGCATGGCATCCCGCACGGCCTCGGCCTCCAAGCGGCGCGAACTGAACCGCCCCAGCCACCGGTTCTCGGCATCCTCGATTCCCTTCGGCCATTCCCTTTCCGGCTGGCCGCTCCCTGAAGATTGCCTCCACGTTTCACTCATCACCAACAGCCGGTGTAACCGCTTCAGACTCCAGTTCGCTCCGGCGGGCTCAACGAACCAGGAGGCCAGCCAATCCAGCAATTCAGGATGGGAAGGACGTTCCCCCATCTTTCCAAAATCATTGGGCGTCGCCACCAGTCCCCGCCCGAAATGGTACTGCCAAACGCGATTAACGATCACCCGCGCCGTCAGCGGGTTTCCTGGATTTACGACCCAGTCAGCAAACCTTTGCCGGCGTTCCCCTTCACTTGCGTCGGCGGCTATTCCCAGCTCGGGAGAGGGTGCGGTCACGGCCGATAAGGCAGCCGCGGTCACCTGCTCGCGCGGCTGGTCCGCCTCGCCCCGGTGCAACACAAACGTGGGTCCGGGCTCCTCGGCATTAGCGATGTAGCCGAGCGGCTCGGCCGGACGATTCTTCAGCCAAGTTTGAATCTGCTCCTGTTCGCGGCGTAACCCCGCCTGCTCGCTCTGTTCTGAGAGCGTCAGCCTCGCCCACAATTGCGTGCGCGTGGCGGCCAACGCGTTGGGCCCCGCCTGGAAGGAAGTCGCGACCTCCTCCGCTGTTAGAGCACGATCGTAAAGCCGGGCTTCCTCAATCTCCCCGGCCCAAAAGGCATTCGCCGCCCCCGTGTGGCGCTTTCCCATCAGGATTCGACTGCCCGACGGGAACGTATTGAGACGTCCGAATTCGTCGTGGGGCCGATACGACGCTCCGTAGAGCGCGCCATTACGGTAGAGCGCGATGGAATGATCCGGCTGATACACGACCGTCAGACAGATCCATTGAGCGGGATTTGCCGTTTCCTCGGGGGCTTCCAGGTCTCGAGTACGCCGATAAAACTCGCTTCCGGCCATCCACTTCGCAGGTTGTCGCTCGGCGAAGGTCAGGCTGTCGAAGTTCCGACCGTCGGGGGTTTCCAACGTTAGCACCCCGCCACCTCGCTGGGTTGTCGTCGCCAGCGCCACCCACACTTCGAGGGTCTTTGCCCCGAGCTCCCGTCCCACCGAACCCGACTGGAAAACATCGTCCACGCCATCCAACACGAGTCGCCCACCGATAATCCGCGCGCCTCCCAAAAGTTCCCCGTGCAGTTCACCCACTTGGTCGCGCGCATCCGTCTTAAACGTCCAACGAGCTAGGGGCGCCGGTCCAGTTCCCGCCGAGGCAACCGCTGGCGACGTCGGTTTGGTTTGAGCTCCCCAGCGTTCGCGCGCGAGGTGGTCCAATTCGGCGAGCCGTTGCCCCAGTTCCCCCAAGCGTGCTTCCTGGGTCGCCTTGACACGCTCCCGCTCCTGCGCTTCGGAAGGCGTCAGCACACTCCGATCACCGTGTCGGATTCCTTGGAACACGGCTTTGACGCGGAAGTAATCCTTCTGTGGAACTGGGTCGAACTTGTGGTTGTGGCACCGGGCACAGTTGAGGGTCACCCCCAGAAAGGTCTGTCCGACAGTTCCAAGCACGTCCTCCAATTCAGCCTCCCGCACCGACGCCTTCAGGGTGGCGCTGGCCGAACTATTCCCCGCCTGATCCCACGGGCCAGCGACAAGGAATCCCGTCGCCACCAATCCTTCGGCCGTAACCGGCTCCAACACATCCCCGGCGAGCTGCTCGCGGACGAATTCGTCGTAGGGTTTGTCGGAATTGAAGGCACGGATGACGTAGTCACGATACCGCCAGGCGTGGTCCCGGATCCGGTCATACTCAAAGCCCTGACTCTCCCCAAACCGTACCACGTCCAACCAGTGCCGCGCCCACCGCTCACCAAATTCCGGGGCGGCCAACAATCGATCCACCAGGTGGGCATACCCATCGGGTCGGTGATCCTGGACAAAGGCCTCCACCGACTCCGGAGTGGGCGGCAGTCCGGTCAGGTCGAAACTGAGGCGTCGAATTAACGTGCTTCGATCGGCTTCCGGCGCGGGTTTGATCCCATGTCGGGCTTGGCTGAACCGAACCAAGGCGTCGATAGGGTTGGCGATTCGTGATCCATCCAGAGATTCCGGAAGGGCCAGGCGGACCACCGGCCGAAACGCCCAATCATCAGGCACGACCGGATCCGACGCGCGAGTTGTACCCCCGAGCGATAACCAGGCGAGCAGGAGCAAGGCCCATGGCGGCCGGGCCTCAAGTTGTTTCCAAATCTGGTTTCCCATATTCAGTCGGAGAGACCAAACTGAAGTGAGATTTGGCTTCAGTCCACTCGTTGCTCGGACGAATTCAGAGACCGATCCAGCATCACCGAACGTCATCCAAGGCCAGACCCAGGCGGCTTAACCCCTCGGTCGTCACCTCGGTCGGCGCGCCAATACCGATGCGAATATGCTCGGGTAAATCGAAGAATCGCCCGGGCACAACCGTGGTTTCATACCGATTCCGCAGGATGTCGCACAAGGCTTCAACGCGCCCACTTCGCAGACGCGGAAAACTCACCGTCCCAGCCTCCAGCGGCCATGATTCCAGGTCATCGCGGGAGGCGAGAAAGGAATTCAGAAGCTGCCGATTTGTGTTGAGCAAGGCGCGGGCGCGGGCCGAGACCCGTTCGAATTGCTCGAAGACCAGCACGCTCAGTCGTTCGGCCGCGTGCGCGGGTATAACTCCAAAGAGATCGTTGAGGCGCCACATCCGGTCGGCTAGATCCGGCTGAGCTAGGACCCAACCGCAGCGAATTCCGCTGAGTCCGTAAACTTTAGTGAGACTGCTCGTGACCAAAATATTGTCGGCCAGATGAAAGGCGCTCGCCAACGGAGGAAGATCCGTTTGCGCCTGGGCCAGCGGCACGGCGTCGCGATAGACCTCATCGATCAGGACCCGCGCACCGACACTCCGCGCAAGTTCACTGATGCGAAGGAGGGTGGCGTCGTCGAGGTAGGCGCTGCTAGGATTGTGGAGATTGGTCAAGACGATCAGCCGGGTCTGCGGCGTGAGCGCGCGTTCTAGTAGGCCGAAGTCGATTCCGAAGCGCTGTTCGGCCGGGCGCTCGAACCGCCGCACCCGGGCGCCCAGATACTCCGCCGTGGAAACGATCAGCTCGTAGGTTGGTCGCTCGATCAGAACGTCATCGCCTGGGTCGCAAGCCACGGCCAGGGCGAGGTGATTGGCCAAGGACGTTCCCACCGACTGCACCAGACATTCCGGGGGAACCTGCAAGTGTTTCGCCAAGGCTGACTGCAACGGCGGCCAGCCATAAAAACTAGCGCCACTGAGCTCCAGATCCTCCAGGCGCACCGACAACTCGCAGAAGGGAAACGCATTGACCCCACTGTTGCCCAGGTTGAAGCGGGCGGCTTGGAGAGTCTTCGCCCAATGCATGTACTCGGACGAACGGGTGCGGAGAAAGGAGTTCATGAAAAGGAACGGCGACGCCAGAAAAGATAGGCGGGCAGTCCAGCCGCCATGATGACCAAGCCCATGAAGCTGTCGAACGGATGTTTAAACATCAGGTTCAAAACCACCAGCCAGCAGCCCACAATGAAAAAGACCGTGGTAAAGGGATGACCCGGCACGCGGAATCCACCTGCCCCTGGCTCCGCCACAATTCCCGCGGCCGCCGAACGCCGGTCTCGCGCCCGGAACACAAACACACACGTCGCCGTGAGTCCGTAGAAAATGAAATCCACCGAAATCACGTAATTGAGAATCTGATCGTAGCGCCCGCTCAGAGCGATGATGACCGCTGTCAACCCCTGGAGGGCCACGGCCGCCACGGGGACATGCGTCGTCGGATGAATCTGCGCCAGTTGACGGAAGAACAAACGATCCGCGGCCATGGCAAAATAAACCCGGGGCGCCGTCAACATGCCCTGACTGAGGAAGCCCAGGGTGGAGATGATGATCCCGGCGGAGATCAGGAAGGCCCCACGTTCGCCTAGCGCCAGCTTGGCCACTTCGGTCGCCGGTGTGGGAGTTTGCGCCAGACCCGCCGAACCCAAAGCACGGAGGCAAACTACATTCACCGCCAGATACAGGATAATAACGCCGAGCACGCCGAAAATCAGGCCGAGTGGCAGGTTGCGACGGGGATTCTTTACTTCACCACCGATGAAAGCAGCCGTCTGCCAACCACCATACGCGAACAACACGGGCACCATCGCCGCCCCAAACTGGCGCCAGGCATCAAACCCGGAGGGATCGGTGGCCACTACCGTGGCGGCGCCGACCGCCGGCTGGAGGAGGAAAAAACCGCATCCCACCAGGCCGGCAATCGCAAGCATCTTCAGCACCGTCAGCGCGGATTGAAGTCGAGTCCCGGCCCGCACGCCGAAACAATTGATGGCGGTGAGTGAAGCCAGAGCAAAAATTGCGATCAGTTTGCCGGCCGCCGATCCCACCCGTTGATCCGTACCGGGCAGAAACCGACCCAGGGAATCGAGCAGGTCCACCAGACCGCCGGCGCCTAGGGACTGGAGCATTTGCGCCGAATAGTCGGCGAAGGTGATGCTCACAGCGGCCATGCCACCCGTCTGGACCACGAGCAGTAAGGCCCAGCCATACACAAAGGCCAGGGCGGGATGATAGGCGTCCTTGAAGTACGCGTACTGGCCGCCCACGGCGGGTCGTGAGGCAGCCAACTCCGCGTAGATGAAAGCCCCGATGAGCGCGAGAAGACCGCCTACCATCCAGGCTCCCAGAATGAGCGCGGGCGCATGCACCTCCTGGGCGACCACGTGAGGATTGCGAAAGATGCCCGCACCAACGATCCCGCCGATCACCAGCATCGTCGCGTCGAACAGTCCGATCCGACGAAACAGTCCAGGCGAGGTTGCCGGGTCCGCGTTACCAGGAACTATCGGTTCACTTTTCAAAGTAGAAAACGAGGGGAGCATGAAAGGGCGCGCGCAGACCTGACGATGGAAAACGTCGTTGGCCGACGTGAAATCTCTCGAATGGAGGCAACACCGTACCACCCGCCGCCGGCCCAAGAGGAGTACCGCAGACATTCCTGTCTGTCGTACCGCAGGTTTCCCAACCTGCCTCCGGTTCAACCCCGCCCCTCCGAGATACCCGACGCCGGCAAGAATGCCGGCGGTACGGCCGACAAGAATGTCTGAGGTACCGTGCGGTGCCCTTTCGGCCGTTGCTCGAAAGACCGCTCTAGCCCTGGCGGAACTGCCGCAGTAAGCTTGGCTCTGCAATGATTCCCTATGGCCGGTTTGTCGTGGCGCTGGGCCTTTCCGTCGGCGGAAAGGTCGCCGCGCTGGATTACCTGCAGGAAGTGAAGCCACTGCTCACCGAGCACTGCGTGAGCTGTCATAACGAGACTCAACGCAAATCCGGTTTGCGCCTGGATACAGCCGCGGCCGCGCGCCTGGGTGGGGACCACGGGACTGCTCTGATTCCCGGCCAGGCGGACCACAGTTTGTTGGTCCAGGTCCTCGAAGGTTCCCACGACGACCTCGCCGTGATGCCGTACAAGAAACCGCCGCTCAGTTCCGCGGAGATTGGATTGATCCGCCGCTGGATCGACGAAGGCGCTTCCGCTCCAAACCAGGAACAACTCGGCGTCAAACTTCATTGGTCGTTCATTGCGCCGACTCGCCAACCCTTACCCGCCGTCAGTCATTCCTCCTGGCCGCTCAATCCGGTCGACCCATTTGTGCTCGCCCGACTCGAGCAAACCGGACTCCCGCCCTCACCCGAAGCCGATCCCGTCACGCTGCTCCGCCGCGTCACTCTCGACCTGACTGGAATCCCCCCGAGTGTGCCCGAAGTGGAAACGTTCCTCGCGGACCGACGGCCCGACGCCTACGAACGTGCCGTGGAACGATTGCTCGCATCACCGCACTATGGGGAACGTTGGGGTCGGCATTGGTTGGATCTCGCCCGTTACGCCGATTCCAATGGCTACAGCATCGATGCCCCACGGTCGATCTGGCCATGGCGGGATTGGGTCATCGCGGCCCTGAATGCGGATCAACCCTTCGACGCGTTTGTCATCGACCAGCTGGCCGGTGATCTCTTGCCCCCCAGCGGAGGTGCCGCGGGAGATCTGTTGAGTCAACAACGCCGGATCGCCACGGGATTTCATCGAAACACCCAGATCAATGAGGAAGGTGGCATCGATCCCGAACAATTCCGGATTGAAGCGGTGATCGACCGCATCAACACGACCGGCACGACCCTGCTTGGACTCACCGTCGGCTGCGCCCAATGCCACGATCACAAGTTCGATCCTCTTTCGCAGCGGGAGTACTTCCAATTGTTTGCGTTTTTCAACAACCAGGATGAACCCAGCCTTGAAGCGGGCACCCCCGAGGCCGTGGCCACCCGCGAGGTCATTCGCACGGCTACCAAAGCATTGCAGGAAGAACTCGAGGCCCGGGCCGCCGTCCTCAAGCCGGAATTCCCCATCTGGGAATCCGCGTTGACCCCCCAAACGCGGGAGGTCCTGCCGCTGGAAGTCCGGAATGTCCTGGGTCTGCGCCCCGAACAACGCACCGACAAACAGAGAACTATCGCCTGGCAGGGTTTTTTCAACACCGATCCAACCTACCAAGCGCTCCAACGTCGCTTGAAGGACGCCCAGGGAGGCGCCCAAAAAATCCCGACTACACTGGTCCTGGCCGAGCGACAGGAGCCCCGCCAATCCTTCGTGTTTATCAAAGGTGATTTCACCCGTCGCGGCGACGATGTATTCGCCGGCACGCCCGCCGTATTGCCGCCGCTGAAAGGTTCCTCCGACGGGGGTCCCCCCAATCGGCTCGACCTAGCTCGCTGGCTGGTGGACCCCGCCCATCCGTTGACCGCCCGCGTCCTGGTCAATCGCGTTTGGCAGCAGTATTTCGGACGCGGCCTCGTCGAGACGGAAAACGATTTTGGGACCCAGGGGATTCCGCCCACGCATCCGGATCTGCTCGATTGGCTGGCCCTGGAATTCATGAGCCCCAGCGGCACGATGCCTCCCGCCAGCTACGAAAGCGTCCCCGCCCGGACGGAGCCAACCCCCGGATGGTCGTGGAAACATCTGCACCGGCTCATCGTCACTTCCGCGACCTATCGGCAGTCGTCCCGGGCTCGGCCTGATTTGCTAGAGAAGGACCCCACCAATCGTCTCTTGGCCCGGCAGAACCGCCTGCGACTGGATGCCGAGATCGTCCGTGACGTCGCTCTAACCACCAGTGGACGACTCAATCCGGCCATGGGCGGGCCGGGGGTCTTTCCTCCGCAGCCCGACGGTGTGATGGCGTTGGGTCAAAGTCGGCGCGAATGGAAACCCAGCGCCAGCGGCGACCGGTTCCGTCGGGGCCTTTACACCTATTTCTGGCGGGCAACTCCGCATCCGGCCCTGGCGATTTTTGACGCTCCCGACGCTTTTAGTTCCTGCACCCGCCGCCTTCGTTCGAACACCCCATTGCAGGCACTGACCCTCCTCAACGACGAAGCCTTTGTGGAACTGGCCGAGGCCTTGGCCGACCGGGTCCTCTCCGAGTCCCCGGAACCCCAGCGCCTCGACCACGCCTTTCGCCTCTGCTTGGCGCGCCCGCCCCACGCATCCGAACGGGAGCGTTTGCAATCCCTACTCGAACAGGAACGGCATGAAGGCGACGAACGAACCGCCTGGATCACCGTCGCTCGGGTCCTGCTCAACCTCGATGAAACCATCACCAGAGAATGAGCCACTTCACCCATTTGGGCGGAGTTCTACAGGATGACCGCGGGCCTCTCTTCGAATCGCTAGCGCCTGTCAGGGCGGGCTGGAGGCACGTCCGCGGTCGCACCGACGGAATTTGTGGGGTCGTCATTCCGGCGGCTGAAGTGGAACTCGGATCGCCCGACGAGTCAGGCAACGTAGACGAGCAACCCCGTTACCAGGTTCAAATGAACTCGTTCATCATGGATGCCGAACCGGTGTCCGGATTGGGCTTCCGTTGCCTAAGTACAATTAACGAACTACCCAACTCCGGCGCCTCCTCGACCTAATGAACTCAAACATCCGAGTCGACCCACTGGTGAGCCTCACCCGGCGCCACTTCTTCAGCCGCTGCTCACTCGGTTTGGGTTCGGTCGCCCTGGCCTCCCTGCTCCAGCGGAGCTCACTGGCCGCGGCCCCAATTGCCACGCATCCGCTGGCTCCGAAAGCGCCTCGCTTCACCCCGCGCGCCAAGAACATCATCTACTTGTTCATGGCCGGCGGTCCTTCCCAGCTCGAACTGTTCGACTACAAACCCAAACTGGCCGAGCTCAACGGGCAACCTATTCCCGATTCCTATCTCCAGGGAAAACGGTTTGCCTTCATGGACAGTTCGTTCAAGAACCGCTCCACCCTCCTCGGCACCCGCCGGCAGTTTCGTCAGCACGGGGAGTCCGGCATGTGGGTGAGCGAATTGTTCCCGCACACCGCGACGATCGTGGATGACGTCACCTTCATCCGTTCCTGCGCCACCGACGTCTTCAATCACGCCCCGGCCAAACTATTCATGAACACCGGGTCGTCGCAGTTCGGTCGACCAAGCATGGGTTCGTGGGTGACCTACGGCCTCGGAAGCACGGCCGATAATCTTCCTGGCTTTGTGGTGCTGCAAAGTGGACCGCGCGGACCGCGGGGTGGCGCCGTGAATTGGGGCAGCGGATTCCTGCCCACCACCTTTCAAGGCGTACCCCTGCGCAGTCAGGGCGAGCCAATTCTGAACCTGACCACGCCGGTCAACATCAGCGATCGCCGACAACAGCGAACCATCGAGGCGGTCAAAGATCTGAATCTACAACGCTTGGTCGAGACGGGCGACGCCGAGATTGCCACGCGTATCGCCGCTTACGAGATGGCGTATCGCATGCAAACCAGCGCGCCGGAAGCGATGGATTTAGCCGGGGAATCGCCGGCCACTCTGCAGCGCTACGGGGTTGAGCCGGAGAAACCGTCCTTCGCCCGGAACTGTTTACTGGCTCGGCGACTGGTCGAACGAGGCGTCCGCTTCGTGCAGCTTTACCATACCAACTGGGACAGCCACGGCGGCCCCGGGGAAAATCTGGAAGATGATTTCGAGAAAGTCTGCCGCCAGGTCGATCAAGGAGGTGCCGCCTTGGTCAAGGATCTCCAGTCCCGGGGGCTACTGGAAGACACGCTGGTCATTTGGGGCGGTGAATTCGGCCGGACGCCGATGGGCGAGAATCGCGACAAAACTGGCCGGAACCATCACATTGATGCGTTCACGATGTGGCTGGCGGGTGGCGGCGTGACGCCAGGCCAGATCATTGGCGAGACTGATGAATTGGGGTTCAACGCCGCGCAAGACCGGGTGCATGTCCACGACCTGCACGCCACCGTGCTTCACCTCTTGGGATTAGATCACCGGCAATTAACGTTCCGCTTCCAAGGCCGCGACTTCCGACTCACCGACGTGCACGGAGAGATTGTGACCAAGTTGTTCACATAACCCGCGCGCACCGCAGTTTTTCAACCTGCCTCCCGGTAACCTCTGAAGCAGGCACGAATGCCTGCGGCAGGGCAGACCGGAAGGTCCGCGGTCCAGCTCATTGCCCCGGCGGGCGGAACTCCGGCATGAGTTTGTTCAGTCCAGCCGCCACGTCTTCCTGCTTCAGCGTTCCTTTCGATTCCTTATCCCACGCTTTGAACCAGCTTTCCGACAGGCCCTGAAACTCCGCTGCCGACACCTTGCCGTCGGTATTGCGGTCGGATTCCTTGATGAAGATTCCGGTCCAGAACTCCCCAGGGCCTGGCATTCCACCGGGTCCACCCGGTCCGCGGCCACCCGGGCCACCCCGGCCGCCCCGTCCGCCAAAACCTCCAAAGCCACCCGCCAATTCCATCCCATCCGATTTACCGGCGAGCTGGTTGGCCACTGATTGATGCCGCGCTTTGACAAAGCTCTTAATCGTCGGCCCCGACTGCGGGCCAAAGCCGCGTTGGGCCGGTGCTTCCCCGGCCACCACCCGATCGAAACGCGCCAGTTTCTCCTCGTCCTTTTCGTCTACCACCGCCGGCCGGAGAATCGCCGCCAACTGATCCACCTGCGCCCACAACCGTCCAGGCTGGAATAGGGTCTTTTGAAACTCGGCCATCCGGGCCAGATAGGCCTCCTTCACGGCCTCGACCTTCATAACTCGTTGTAGGAACCGGTTGTCCGTCGCCCACGCTCCTTTGATGCTCATTTCGGTCGGCGATGGCGTGAAGAAATTGCCGAACGCCCGATCGAGATCCCAGGGCAGGAACAGGAATTTATCCGTCTTGGGATGCAGGTACACGACGAAGTTCTGGCCCATCGTCAGGATGGAATCGGTAGAACTCAGCCAAACCGTCACCGCCATGAAACGACTGAACTCATCGACGTCGAGGAACTCGGGCAACCGACGGGCGAATTCTGCGTCATCGGCGTCGGTGACCAAACGAGCGAACGCGTAGATCCGCTGCAATTGGCTGACCGTGGGATCGGTCTTGGGATCGTAAGCCTGTTGGTACTTGCTCCATTCCTCGCCCTGAAACTTGAACAACTCGCGGGTGACCGGCTTCAGAATCAGCCCTTTCTTCGACCCAAATTGATCCTCGGCCCAGTTATTGTCCGGATTCTCTACGATGGAATAGAGTCCAAGATATCGGTTGGTGTGGGCGCCCGGGGCATCCACGGTCAACCGGGCGTAACTACTACGCGGAGCTGGAACTCCGGCGTCCCGATACAGAGCATACGCCAGCGGCTCATTCATCAGCCCGGCGTCGGTGATGTTGTTGTGAAAGTTGAGTTTCGAGAGACCGGCAATTTTCTGCCCCTTCACAAACTCATTCAGGTCCACTTTGAAGGATTTTTTGTCCGACTGCCGGGTGTCCATGAAGGTGCCATTGCCTTTATAGCGAACCGCCACATTGCCCAGAGCCGCCGATTCAAACTTGAGGTCAGCGTGTACGTAGTCGAATTCAATCCCGCGAATGGCACTCAACCCATTACGTCCACCCGCGGGACCTTGCAGGGTCATTCCCGGAGGCCCCCCGCCCGGGCCACCCCCGGGACCGCCAGGCGCTCTCGGTCCGCCCGGAGGACCGCCGCCCGGAGGACCGCCGCCCGGAGGACCGCCAAACTGGATCGCCAGGTCTTTGTTTAACCCCGCCTGAATCTCCCGATCCGTCAGGTAACCCTGTTGGGAGGCGTCCCAAGTCTTAAAAAATCCAGCGAACCCCTGAGCAAATTCCTCCTGAGTGACGCCACCGTCCTGGTTCTGGTCTAGCTTGGTCAGCAGGGGGCCAGCGAGAAACGTTCCGGGACCAAAGCCTCCGCGTCCACCAAAGCCACCCCGGCCGGCCGGTCCACCGGGACCACCCGGTCCGCCGCCTGGACCGAACCTCCCACCCTGGGGTTCCTCCGGCTGCAACTCAGCCCACTGCTCAGCCGTAAAGGAAAGCCGGGCAGACCAAACATTCGTCAATTTAAACAATTCTTTGGGCGTCTTCGGCAACTCTCCCGCCCACGCTTCCGCCCCTAGGCATAACGCCGCCACTCCAGCCAGACATCGGTTCATCCCCGGTATGACCGCAAGGTGACGAACCGGTTACAATTCGAAAATGGAAGCACTGACAGATTCCGGCAAGAGCTCGAGGGTTTGGGGCTCCGGTTGATCGTCACTGAAGACGGCGAGGGATTTTCGTCAGGTCTTAACCGAGCGGGGCCGCCGCAGCGCAGCGGCCCCACCCTGAATCTAATCTTACGGAGCCACTATCCGGAAAAAGCGGGATGGAGACTCATCCAAAGGCACCGTATACGACCTCGGTTGGCCAGTCCCAACCACCGTTTCCAGCAGCGTCCAGGCGGATCCCAAAACGGTTACCCGTTCCACCCGGTAACTGGCACCTAACTCCGAAGCCCAGGTGATCTTGAGGGAACCACCCGGGGTATACTCGGTACCGACTGTGAATGCCCCCCCGCTAATTGCCACCGTCACCGGAGTGGTAGCCGGGAGTGCCGGCGTGCCGTCGTCCGTGACACGAACCACAAACTGACGGGCACCCACATCGGTCGCCGTGGGAATCCAGGAGATGGCTCCGGACACTTCTCCCACAGTCATTCCATTGGGTGCACCTTCAAGCGCGAAACGCAGTATCTGCGCCGGGAAATCTGGATCGCGCGCCAACACCGACAGCGTGAACACCTGCCCCACAAAGGCCGACTGCGGAGAAATCGGATCCAAGGTGGGCGAGCGATTCACTTCAATGACAGTGATCTGGATCGTCTCTTCATCACTCTGAGGCGGCATCCCATTGTCGGTCACCCGGACGATCACGGGATAAGTGCCCGGGCCATCGGTTTCACCCGTTTCCCATTCCAACTCGCCATTGGCGGCGAGCAGCCTCAAACCCCTGAGAACGGATCCGACCAGTTCATAGGTCCGCAACTGGCCCTCATCCGGATCAGTCGAGGTGACAAAGAACCGTAGAGTCTCCCCTTCGTTCACCGTCCGGTTGCCAATGGGATTCAATACTGGAGGACGGTTTAGGGTGCTCGGAGAATTCAATGCGCTCGGTGTGGGCCGTGTCGTTTTGGCTCGGGTGAACGGTTGTCCATCCGGCAATGAAGCCCAAGCCTCGTTGGCCACCAGACCAACGTAGTTCAGGAAGTCGGCCACTTCCAAACCCGCTCCTGTAGGCCGAGCCAGAGCGATTGACCCGCTGGTGTTATTCGGACGGAAACTGGCGTGGAGTTCACCCGGGCCGTTGTCCCCTGTTTCACCATCCAGGAAGACGATCAGAAACCCGCCTGCCGAAATCCGAGTCCCCGCCGGAAACGTCCACCGAGTCAAGTTCGCGTAGCTATCAGTGAGCGCCCAACCGTCCAAGGCAACCTCGATTGTTCCCAGGTTAACTAACTCAATCCAGGGCTCCCGTTCGCCGACGCGATCCGCCAGTCCCGAGGTATTGTTCGGCATCACTTCATTGAGCCAGATCTCGGGGAATTCCGTGCGCTGGGTCGCGACGTTATTGGAGGCGCCCGGAGTTAAACCAGGCAAGTTCCCCCCTTCGAGATCCAGCCGGCAGCCCATCACAATGTCGGAACTACCAAGTCCGGACTGATGCACCTCGACGGCCAACACATTGACGCCGGCCCGCAAATCGCCGGCAGGAATCGTGAACGGTCCGGTCAGGATGGCGTCGGCAACATTAGGGGATGCGGGTGTATTGAAGTCCACGATGGCGTTCGCAGGGATGTTCTGGCGATAGACTTCTTTTCCGTTGAGGTAAAACACGGCGCCATCATCAATAATCGTGGAAAGTTTCAAGGTGACCCCAGCGGGCACCGACGGCAGTTCAAATTGGGTCCGGAAGTAATAGGTGCTCTGGCCCAGCGTGAGGGCAGTGTTCTTCGGGGCCGGCAGCTCGGCATCTTCGCGATACAACAAGGCCCGTCCCTGCGGCCAGGCGGAATCGTTGAACGCACTTTCCTTCCACGAGGCCTCCAAGGGACCGCTTTGGTAATACCTCCACAGACCATTGATTTCGACGAGCTGACGTAGGCCCGTGTAAGCGGGGGCGCCGGACCAATTGGCCACCCGAGCCGGATTACGCAGGTCATCGATCAACTGGAGCGACGCTCCGGTGCCATTGGCCGCCGCCGGCCAGGGAGCGGTGGCATTATAACGAACCGGACTCAACACCACCGTCGACGGCGCGGGTGGCAAGAGTAGCAGATAATCGCCGGCCAGACCCAGAGCGCCGGTCCAGGTACCCACCATCCGGGGAACCGCACCATACGCCGCGGCGAAGGCGGCCGCATTCCGCGCCACACACACGAGACCGCCGGGAGCCAGGGTGGTTCCCACCGGGAACGTGAAGTTCAGGTTTTCCCCGGACAACCGGTAACCCGAGAGATCCCAGGCCGTGACCGCCGAAAAATTCTTCAGCTCCACATACTCCGCGTTGATCGTAGCCGGGCGATACATGATTTCACTGATCACCACTTGGAACCGAGGCGTCACCGTTACCTTGAACGATTCCGCCGCACTGAGTCCCCCAAAACCATCGCTAACACGGAGGGTGAATTCGTTGGTGGAGGCCGGGGCATCGGTCGGAACGTTCCAGACAAACTCACCGGTCGTTCCCTCCAAGGACACCCCCGCCGGAATCGTTCCGACCAGCGCGAAGGTCAGCGTCTGCACCGGCAGATCCGAATCCGTCGCCACGGCTTGAAACCGAATGACCCCACTCCCTTGAACCGCGAAATCGTTCAGCGGCGCGAGGATTGGCAGGGAATTCACTTCGGTGACGGTGAGGCCAAACGACCGGGCTGTGCTCAGCGCCGCTCCGTTCTTCTCGGTGGCGCGAATCAAAATCACATAGTTGCCCGGCCCTTGGGGTTCACTGGGAGTCCAGGTGATCAATCCCGTGTCAGCGCCAATGCTGATTCCAGCCGGCAGGTCGCCTTCCAAAGTGTAGCGCAGCGCCGCCGGTGGAGTGTCGGAATCCACCGCCATGACCTGGAGCGAAAAAGTCGAACCTTCCGCCACCGATTGCGGCGACACGTCGGCAATATCGGGTGGGTTGTTCACCTCATTCACCGTGATCGTAAAGTCGGCAGTCCCACTGGCCGGCGGAATTCCTGTGTCCGTGACTCGAACGTGCAGAGGATAGGTTCCCGGCCCCTGAGCCTCAGTCGGAGTCCACTCTACTTGCCCCGTATTGGCATCCAGGGTCAGACCCGGCGGAACTAACCCTTCAAAGGCGAAACTCCACGAGTTGATCGGCCGGTCTGTATCTTCAGCTTCCAGGCGGAAGGATACCGTGGAGCGCTCGTCCACCGTTCCATTCACCACGCCCGTGATGGCGGGCGGGAGATTCACCTCGGTAACGTCCACGCTAACTCGAGTCGCTCCGGTTCGGGAAGGTGTCCCATTGTCCGTCGCTCGCACCGTGAAGAGGTAGGTTCCGGGGCCCTGAATTTCCGTCGGAGTCCAAGAGAAGTCTCCGTTCACTTCGTCCAAAACCGCCTCCGGAGGCGCATCCGCCCCAAGGCTGTACCGAATTTGCTGACCGGGTTCGTCAGTGCCCTGAACTTTAAACTGAATCAAGCTGCCTTCGGCCCGAACCAAATTCGGAATTGGCGTCACGGCCGGAGGCCGATTGCCACCCGCTAGGAGATTCGGGGCCGCGGGCGACGGCTGTTCCAGCGCCACCAAGGGACCCACTTGTCCATCCGGAAATCGTCCCTCACTAACATCTGCCAGTTGAGTGCCGAAACTGAATCCATCGACCAGATTCCCATCCGGGCCGTACAGCGCCAATTCTTCTCCGCTGGCACCCAGCTTAAAGCTCGCATGCAACTGGGTTGAGCCATTCGTGTTGGACTTCGTTTCCTCATCCGCCCAGACCAACAAAAAGCCACCCGCCGGAATTACAAAGCCCGCTGGAATCTGAAACTGCGTTCGATTGGTCAACGAATCGCTCAGAAAATATCCGGTCAGATCGACCGCAGTCGGCCCCGCATTGTAGAGCTCAAACCAGTCGTCTTTTTTACCGTTCACGATGTTCGTCAGCGTCTTCGTGTTGCTGGCCATGAATTCATTAATCAGCACGCTGATGGGCGGGAATTCCGGATTATTAGCCTGACCCGGAGTCACATTATAAAAGGTCCTCCGCCCTTTCGGTTCGCCATCCGGATAGCTGCCAATGCTCCGACCGGTGGGCAACTGCGCGTAGTTGATGTAGTCGAGGACTGCCGGTTGAGCTGGGCTGCCCTGGAGACGAACCAACGCAACGGCTCCGGTAATCGGGTTCAGGCGAAAGTTGGTATGGAGCACGGTGGCCGTTGACTCGGAGGGTTCGCCATCGGCCCACAGAAGTAAAAACTGACCTGGCCCAAGGAGAGGAGTCCCAGCCGGGAATGTCCATTTGGTTAGATCGGCATAGGAATCCGTGAGGGAGTGCCCGGTTAAATTCACAGCATTAGTCCCGCCATTATAGAGTTCGATAAAGGGTTCGCGTTCTCCCTGATTATCCACTGGCCCAGTCACATTATTGGGCAGCACTTCATTGATCCAGAGCGCCGGAAACAACTCCAAGGATGCGCGCAAGGCATTAGCCCGGCCTGGCGTGACCTTATTGGCATCGTTAACCGTCGTTGCGGACCAGTTGGCAAGGCTCCAAGACCCCTGCACGGCATCGACTAATTGCAGTGAGGGTCCCTGCCCCGCGGCCACGGCCGGCCACGGCGGATCGTCGTCATAACGGACGGAACTGATCACGGTCTGCACCGCGGGCGTCGCGCCCGGTTTCAGTAAAGTTAGGGTCTCGCCGCCATTGTCGAGGGAACCAGGAAACTCATCGAAGACATTGATTGTTGCTCCATAGGCCAGAGCGAACTCGGTGCGATCTTTAGCAAGCACCAGGAAGGAGTTTGGGGCGATGACCGCGTTCGAGGGGAAGGTATAACCCACGCCCTCCAGGACGAATCCGGAGAGATCAAAGGGGATATTAGGGGAACGGTTGAAGAGTTCGACGAAGGAGCCACCGGGGTTAGGCGAGTCGTATTGAATTTCGTTAATGACGATGAATTCTTCAGGCTTAGGGACCGGTCCGTTGTAGGTAATGGTAATCGTGTCGGTGCCTCCTGAAACGGGATTACCGGATCGATCTTTGCCCACCAGTGTTAGCGCATTGGCGGCCGTGGAGAGCGGCACCACCAGACTGAAGGTGCTTTGGTCCGTCCAGCGAACCGGGTAGGTCACCCCATTAATCTCGATCGTGGCGACCGCGAAAGGAGCCGTACCAGTTAGCGTCGCGATCGGCTGGCTGGAGGTGAAATTGTTACCGCCGCTAGTGGTGATGGCAAACCCCCGATTGGCCGAATTGATCCGGCCGAGCAGGTATGTGCGCCGGGCATCAATGTAAGTGGCAATCGGTTTCGGATCCCGCAGATCACCACTGGCGCCGACCGTGAACCCATTGTGTTGTAGCGCGGCTTTGCGGGCGTCGAGTTGGGGCTGGTATTGGGCGGACAACATAGGCCCATTGATCGCATCAAGGTAGGCGCGAAAGAGCGCCCGTCGGAAGGAGGGTTCATTGTAGATGGCATTAGCCACTGGATCCTGATTCGACCCACCCAATGAACCGCCACCGAGCGGATCGGTTGGCCCATTACCTCGTCCGAGAACGAAATCAATATCCCAGGGAAGCAACTTTGCTCGTTCGCCCGGTTGGAAGTAGATGTACATGTTCTGGCCGACCGAGAAGGTCCAAGAGTCCCAGTTGCCGCAGATGCGATTGAAGGCGAACACGCGCATCCATTGCTCCATGTCGCCGACCGATTGCATGCGATTGACGTAATCCGTCGTGGAGTTCGCGGCCGTGATCAGGTTGAAGATGTTGGTCAGATTGTTCGCCGAACCCTGCCAACCACGCGTCTGCCAGTTCCAACGGTAGCGTGCCGGCTTAAGACCCACTCCGGGGGACAAGAACCGCTCTGTGGTGGCGCCCACCGCATCAAAACCGCGATCGTCATCACCAAACTCGAACCAGACGGCAATCTTGTAGAGATCCCCTTCATCCACCGACGGAAAGAAACCCTCGGCGAAGCTATTATTGGGCTGCTCAAGATCCTCCATCACATTCGAGTGCTGCCCGCCATTTCGGTACAACCGGATGTAATGGCTATGTAGATGGGGAATCCCCATTCGCGAAGCAATCCAGTTCGCGACTTGGGTGCGCATGCCGGTTTCTTCCGTATCGCCGTTTCCAGTGAGACCCAGGACGCGGTCTTCGGTCCCGAGCAACAGATCATCCTGGGGAACCGTCACCGCAAAGTCGCCATAGCCCCCGTGGAATGGACTTCCCTTGTCCCGGAAACCCGCTCCGTAAATAACCCTAAAATTGCCGTAAACGAGGGTCGTATCGCGGTATCGATTGTTAAGACCATAACTATTGTTACGCGCGTTCTCGGTCGCCTGAGTGGTCCACAAATGATAGTGCGCAAAACTGCCGGTGGGTGCCGGGTCTCCCCAGCGAACCAGGCATTCGTTGTCCGGATAGGTCGGTGGGAAAATCCGGTTTACTGCCGAGTTGGCCGCATCGGTCGCCTCAACTCGAAACGCCACGATCCCGCCTTCGCTCCGTCCCGTCAGGGTTGCGGTATAAATACCGTCACCGGCCGCGACATCGGCACCGGCACCGTCATCGCGCATGGGCAGAGTGGAAGAGGTGGTCCCGGGATCCACCCGAAACCGCAGGGAAATTGAAGCAAGGCCGTCCGGATCCGCCACCCGAGCGGTCACCGTCACCACTTCATTGGCCGCCGGGAGGACGGGCGAGTGCCGGACGCCGGTAATCACCGGCCCCGCATTCACCAGTAACCGACTGTTGCCCTGGCCCGGGGTTCCGAGGTTGGTCGGCAACGTCATTCGGGCATACGCCTCAATCCAGTTGCCGCGCGTCCGCATCAGCAGTTCGGGCCAACCACGCAACCAACGCACCTTGGCCCGGATCGTCCCTTGCCCGCTGGCCGCCGGAGTAACGGCGATATCTGAGCGAACACAATTCGGACCGGTATCCCCATCACCCTGACCCACCACGCGCAGACACCGGTTACCCGCATACGCCTCGCCTGTCTGGAGGCGCGAGCGGAAATGGTTGCCGGCGAATTCCCAGCCACTCGAAGCCTCGAAGCCGGGGTTCGAAAGTAGGTTCACCCCTCCGGTTTTGAAGAATTCCACATCATCCACGAGGCACTCGCCCGCGCCCATCAAACCAATCTGAAACCGATCGGGGGGCCGACTCCCCATTCCGTGATCCAGCGTGCCCGTGAAGCTAACGGTGGTCCACGGGGCCTTGGCCGTCTCGTCCGAGTCGGCCCAATTGGAAGGTTCCAAGGGGTCTGCTGCCGGATCAGTCAGCTCAAGGCTGGACCCACCACCATCAGCCCATTGATGCCAGCGGTCTTCATCTCGGTAGACCGCTTCGGCAATCACCATGTGGATCCGGTTCGTTTCTGGATCGCCAAAGCTATTGAGGGATACCACGTCGTCCGGTTTGGACAAGGCCAGGTATTCTCCCCGATTCGCCAGGCTGCCCTCAAAATTGCCCACCACCCGGGCGGGATCCAAAGTCGGATGATTGGAACGTAAGCGGGCAGTATCGCGAGCGACAACCAGATACCCACCCGCCGAAAGCGTCGTTCCCGGCGAGAATTCGAAGTCGATGCCATCCGTGAACCGCCAACCCGCCAAATTGACCGCATTGGCTGAGCGATTGTGGATCTCCACGTACTCTTCCAGGTCATCCCCGGAGATGGGTTTGTACATAATCTCGTTGATCACCACGTCCTCCGGGCGCCAGGCCGCATTGGCCACCCCCGGGGTCGGCTGGCTTAACCGCCGCACAGTCGCCGCTCCATCGGGTGATCGACCGGAACTCACACCATTTTCCTGGCCTTCAAACCGCAGCGCATCCAGGATTCGGGTTCCATCCGGGCTGATCAGGTAGATGCTCTCGCCGGCCGCACTTAGGCGAAATCCCAACTCAGTTTGGTCAAAACTTAAATGACCACGTGCTGGGATGATCGTGCCGCTGGGAATCCGGAAACGGTTGGTCGTTGGATCATCCGTAAGAATGCAGCCCGCAAGACTGACCTCGGTCTTGTTGCGGTTGAAGAGTTCGATGAAATCCAGTTGAGGATCATCTGTGTGTGCCAGGAATTCGTTGAGCACCACTTCCCGCAGGGACGTCGGTTGCAGCGCGTCCTGAAATCCAGGAGAACCGCCCACCAACTCACTCGTCGTCCAGGCGCGAGGATCCTCGGAACCAAAGCTGGGGCGGGCGAGCACCAAGGAAGGTCCAGCCCCATCGGCGGCCACCGGCCAGGGTGCTTTGGGCGAGTACTCCACCTCCAACTTTAGCGCGCCGAAGGAATCGAACAGTTGGATGGTCTCCCCACTGTTATTGAGCGAACCGGAGAAGGGACCTTGGCCACCCGGAATCTTGTAAACGTTCTGCAACGCCAAGGGATCGGCCGCCACCAGCACAAACGCCCCGGCTTGGATCTTAAAGCCTGCCGGAAAAGTAAACTGGATGGCGCCGGCAATCTGCCAACCGCTCAAATCCTCAAAAACGGGTCCGGCATTGTAGAGCTCAATGAACTCCAAGTTATTGGTCACTCCCACGGGAGGCTTGGGATGATACATGATCTCCGAGAAGACCAACCCGGTGCGCCGTGTGGTCGGCCCCAGCGGCTCCCGGTCGGAGGCATTGGTTCCGATTACGGGATCAACTGCCGCACCGTACTCATAAAATCGAGCGGTCGTATTGACCGCCGCCACTCGACTGGAGGCCGCCAAGCCGAGGAAAACCGGCGAACCCAAAGTCACTGTGGCCGTTCCCAATCGAGTCCAGGTTCGCCCATCAAAGCTCCCATATCCCGTTAGTGTGTTGGCGGAACGTTGCAGCCGCAGCCAGGTCATCCGACCGTTGTAAGGAAATCCACCCCGAGGTGCAGCCGACACAGTCGTGGCACCCGTACTGCTTCGACTCTCGAAATAGGATCCGACCTGAGCCGAACTAGTAAACACCGCCGCATAGGCCGAATTAGTGTTCAAGTTGTTCCGAACCATTAGCCCGGCCTGCACGTAAGGATCAGTCACTTGCAGGGTATCAACCCGGACCCGCACATCAAAATTCCCCGTCTGCTGTTCCCAGGCGAAGTGCAGTTCATCACTGAGGCCCCCGGAGCCGCGTCCTCGCCCGGCCACCTGAAACGCCCCTTCACCGAGTCGGACGATGTTTCCGCCCGCCACCCCGATCCCTTGCGATACCAATTCGAGGGCTAGAAAGGAGACCGGGCTCTCTGGTTGAAGGGCATTGGGCGTGTTCGCTCGGTCACGCACGCCGCGCACCGTGACGGTGTAATTCCGGGAGAACGTCAGGGGTGAAATCGACAGGATCACGACCCGCGGATCTACGTCCAAGGCGGCACTATTGACCACCACACCTCCGCTCACGGAGTAATTGCCCGGGGCGGTGGCCGAGGCCACTTCGACCGCCTCACTGAAGACGACCTGAATCCGGTCGGCTCCCAAATTCACAGCCGAGACCAAAACCGGAGCGGTCTGATCCGGCAGCACGGTGAGTCTCCCGAGGGTCGTATTCGTCGAGCCAATCCGATTCGTCAGGATCGCGTCGAAGGTCGCTTGATTATCGGCCAGGGAGACCGGGCCATATTCCAGGACCAACCCAGTTCCACCGGGAATAGCGACCCCGTTACGCTGCCATTGAGCGACGACCGGATCCACATTGCTGACCTTGACCACAAAGGTCGCGAGCTGCCCTTCGATGGCGGTGCTGTTGGTCGGTTGTTGGGTAATGGCGGGAGGGGTGAACGCAGTTCCCCAAGGCAACAAGTAGGTCGCGGGAATGGGCCCTTCATCAATTCCCCCCGGACGCAGCCAACGCACGGCCAGATTGTCGCCGCCGCCGCCTTCCTTCATCAACGCCGAAATGTAATACGCCTGGTTGGCCTGCAGGTTGATTGCGGCGGACTTCTGCTGCGGATACTTACCCCATTCCCTGGAGCTGGTCCATTCGGGGACCCAGGCGATCCGCCGGATGCTCGCTGGGCTCTCGTTGGTGCTGAGGTACAATTCGCCATTGTCATCGGAGGCGATCCAGAAGGTATAGTTCCCCGAAACCGGCGGAACGATGTAGCCATGGACCCGTTGTCCGTAGCTTTCGAATTGATCGGTGGGAGTTTCGAAAAAGTCGGTAATGATCTCCACCAAGTCCGGCGAATCCGGGAAGGCCGGCGAGCTGGTCAATTCGCCAATGGAATTGCCAGGAATATTGAGGAATACCTCTCGCCGAATCGAACCCGCGCGCGAAACCTCACCGCCCACCAGGATCAAGGCGATCCATCCAAACAGCACCACCCAGGAGCGTGCACTGAGGCGACAGAGGACACATCGAAATAGTCCGGAAGGCAGATTCATGGAAGCGTGGATTGAAAAGAGCAAATCCCACGCCGATCGCCACGAAATTTCCGAAACTTATGGCCCTAGCAGGCCGGGGAGAGCCGGCAAACTCGAACCAAACAACTCACCACTGGGAGGCTCCAACCCTGCGTTTCCCGCGCCTCAGCGTGGGCTCTTCCCTCCTTCCTAACAGCCTCGTCCTGGCTTAGGCCCGCTGAGCCTTGGTCCGGCTGGAAGGTTTCTTCGTGTAGGGCGAATGCAGATTGAAATAAATGCCGCACAGTGGCCGCTGCCCCTCACTCTGACTCAGAATTATGGTGACGTGCCGATCGAGGGCGATCCCATGCCGCATCTCCGGCGCCCGGTTCACATAGGCATGAATTGCCTTGGTCATCAGAGATTTCAGCGTCGCCTCACATTCCTCGGGGACCTTCTCAAGACAGACCACATGCCGCTCATAGCTGGCCAGAGCGGCGGCCAATTCGGGGGCGAAGGACTCCACGGTGAGGTTCACGCGCCAAACCTACGAAGATCGTGCGTCCTGTAAAGCGTTCGCCTTGGCTTCGCCGCGGCTCTTTGAAAAACAGGCGCTCAAATCGTCTGAGCCAAGAATCCCCCATCGACCCGAAGATCGCTCCCGGTGACAAACCCACTAGCAGCCGAACTGGCCAGAAACACGGCCGCTCCCACGAGTTCCTCCGGGCGCCCAAATCGACCCATCGGGGTATGTCCAAGAATGGCCTGCGTCCGGGCAGTCGGCGAACCATCCTCGTTGAACAACAGCCGTCGGTTCTGCTCGGCCGGGAAGAAGCCCGGGGTCAACGAATTGACCCGCACTCCGCGGGGCGCCCATTCGCGAGCCAAAAAGAGGGTTAAACTTAGAACCGCTGCCTTAGCCGCCGAGTAGGTGACGACCCGGGATAGCGGAATATGCGCCGAGACGCTGGCAATGTTAATGATGCTCCCCCGACCCGCCGCGCCCATCGCCGGACCAAACTCCTGGCAGGGCAACAACACCCCGCCCACCAAGTTCAGATCAAAATTCCCCCGCCAGGCCTCCAGCGAGAGCTCTTCAAATTTCTGCGTGTCCGTGACGGTCGCCTTGGGATCATTGCCACCGGCAGCGTTCACCAGGACCGTCGGTTGCCCTAATTGCGTCAGGATTGAGGCGTGCGCCGCTTTCAATTCCTCCCGCTTGACCGCGTCGGCCGCTAAAAAAATGGCCCGCCCGCCCGCCTTTTGGATGGCTTCGACGCGCGCCAGGCCGCGTTCGGAATTCCGTCCGACAATCGCCACGGTTGCTCCGGCCGCTGCCAACCCTTCGGCCAAGCCACCGCCAAGCACACCCGTGCCGCCAATCACCACCGCCACTTCGCAGCGCAAATCAAACAGGTTCATACGCTCTTTCCTCAGCTCATTATTCGGCCGGCACACTCAAAACCACGTAGTTTTTCCGCCCCTTTCGGAGCAACAAATGTTTCATAAAGAGCAGATCAGCCGCCGTGATCACGCCGTTAACTTCGGTGAGTCGATGATTATTGAGATACAGTCCGCCTCCTTCCAGATCCTTTCGAGCCTGACCCTTGCTCGGACACAACCCCGCCGCCACGAAGGCTTCAATAACGGGCAACCCGACCTCCGCCGACAAATGACTCGCCAGTCTTTGGGTCGGAACTTCGCCCACCAATTCGTTGAAGGTTTCCTCACTCAAGCCCTCAAGCGTCCCTCCCGCAAATAGGATCTCACCGGCCCGCACAGCTTCTTGGACCGCGGCCTCGCCATGGATGAGTTCAGTTAGGGTCTTGGCCAGGGCCCGGTGCGCAACCCGCTTTCCCGCGTCGGCCTGGTGCTGGGCTTCCAAAGCCTCTACTTCGTCGCGGCCGATAAAGGTGAAGAACTTCAAATAACGGAGGACATCGCGGTCATCTACATTGAGCCAGAACTGAAAGAAGCGGTAAGGACTCGTTTTCTTTGGATCCAGCCAAACCGTGCCCGACTCCGTTTTACCAAACTTGGTACCATCCGCCTTGGTGATGAGTGGAAGGGTCAAACCAAAAACCCCACGGGTAAGTTTCTTCCGCACGAGTTCGATACCCATCGTGATGTTGCCCCACTGATCCGAGCCGCCGATTTGCAGTTCACAGTCCTGGTCCCGAGCGAGCACGTAGAAATCATAGGCTTGAAGCAACATGTAGCTGAACTCGGTGAAGCTGATTCCCACCTCGCGGTCTTCCATGCGCGAACGCACCGATTCCTTGGCAACCATTTGGTTCACCGTGAAATGCTTTCCGATGTCACGTAGGAAACCAATGAAGGTCACCCCATCCGTCCATTCCGCATTATCCACCAATCGCGCCGTATTGGGCATGACCTGAAAATCCAGCAGGCGCGCCAATTGCGGCTTCACCGCGTCCACATTGGCCACAATTTGTTCCTTGGTGAGCAGACCGCGTTCGACCGATTTTCCACTGGGATCACCAACACTTCCCGTGGCCCCTCCCGCCACGGCAATCGGGATGTGACCGGCGTTCTGGAACCGCCGCAGACAGATCAACGGGACCAAATGACCCACATGCAGGGAGTCAGCCGTCGGGTCAAATCCGCAATAAAGCGTGATCTTTCCGGTCGCGAGCCGCTTTCGCAGTTCGGTAAAATCCGTGCAGTCGGCAATCAGGCCCCGCCATTCGAGGTCGTCAAGAATGTTCATCGAAGGAGCGAGTTATCGCGGGCCGGACCGAGAACGAACAAGGGGGAAGTTGGGGTTCCGCCCGGGTCGCGTCGTCGCGGCGGGCCTTTCAGGTGGCTCGCTGAGCTCGCTGGTACGCCTGCCAATCCGCCGCCGTATCGACATCCGGCAACTGGCGGAGTAGTCGGCTTTGCAACCCCCGGAGTTCGGCGCGGCGCTGGGTTTCGGCGAGCACGGTCGCGCCGCCCCAGCCCACTCCACGGAACAATTCGGGCTGCGGCCGACGCAGCCCGATCAACCAATAACCACCATCATCTGCCGGCCCCACTACCACGTCGGCCGTCTCCAAAGCCAACCAAGCCGCACTGAGGTCCTCCGCAGTAAGCCAGGGACAATCTGAACCAATCACCACAATGCGTCGGGCACCCGCAGCAAACCCTTCAGCGAAGGACCGGATCAGGCGATCACCAAGGTCGCCTCCCCCTTGGGGCCGGTACGACCAATTGGGCCGGCCCAGCGAGGTCAGCTCGGCTCGGGCATCGTCGGGCGTGAATCTCAGTTCAACCCGCTCCCACTCGGCCACCACCGCTAAGGTAGCGGCCAAGAGTTCTCGATACGCCGCCAATGCTGGGACCTCGCCAATCACCGCGGCGAGACGCGTCTTGACCGTTCCAAGACGGGGCGCCCGCAGAAACACGATGAGTTGATCGGCCGACATGAACGGGACGGAATCGTGCCGAGTCAATTTCGTATGGGCCGGGACCCCGTTTCTCGTCCCCAGCGAACTTCATTCGCGCGGAACTCAAATTAAACTGGGCGATCCGGTTCAGTAATCCTGGGCTCGATTCATCAAAGGTGACTGCCACGCCCCCTTGGACCCCGGCGTATTGACCCGCGGCGGAGCATCCATCGGCGGTCCCATCGGGCCTTGCGGTTGCTGAGCCAGTTGGGGTTGTTGTCCGCCGGAATTCGGCATCGGCTGTTTCCCTTGCTCCGCCAGCTTTTGCCGAACGCCATCCAATTGTTCACCGACTTCTTCCAGTTTACCGCCCGTTTCCTCGGACGGTTCGAGTCCCTGCAACTGGCTCAAGGCCTGTTCAGCCCCTTCCAATCGGGCGGCCTGCTGCTCCAAAGATTCTTGCTTCGGTTCTTTCATCAGGCGGTCGGCCAGCTTGGACAGGGCCTCTTCCAGACGGTCCTGCGTTTTCTCAGCCTTATCCTTCAACTCCTGCTGTTGGGGCTGCAACTCCCCTGCCTGCTGATAAAAATCAAGCGACTGGCTCAGCATCATGGTCTTCTGCTCCAAACTTTGTTGCTCAGCCTGATCCGCGAGTTGATCCGCCTGGTTTTCCATGACCTGAGCCAAGCGGCGATTGACAGCCTCCAGCGTCTCTTTAGCCGGCTGATGTTCCGGCACCTTGTCCAGCGCCTTCTCCACTTGCTCCTTGGCCATTCGAAGCACGGCAAGTTTTTCCTTGGGCCAGGGCATTTGCAACTCCTGCGCCATGAGGATGCGGGCGTTGAAGGTCAGGGCATCCGCGAGGCGCTCCTTACCTTGCTGCAAGCCCTCTTTGATGTCCGGGTCGTTCGGCTTCAATTGGGCCGCGTCTTCAATCATGGCGACCCCTTCCTCGATCTCCTTGAAATCGGGACGGGGAATAGGGGCCTCCGTGGCTCGGGGCGATACCAAGCGGGTGGTCTCCGTCTTCCGCGTCCCTTCTTTCATCAAGGCATCGGCCAACTGGTCGCGCGCCGCCTGTTCACCCGTCTGCGCTTCGGAACTCCCGGGATCAGTCTCCTTGGCCGCAGTGTACCGTTCGAAGGCGTTGCGAAGCTTTTCCAACTTCTGGGTCAAGGGCGTGTCCTTGCGATTAGCCTCGTCCAAATTCCGCTTCGCATCGGTCAGCAATACGGTCATCAACTGGCGCCGAACAAATTCGAAGTTCGACTTCGGATCCGGTTCATCCGATTCGCGCACCAAAGCGGCAAATTGGCGCAGCGATTCCCGCCAACGGGCGATGGTTTCCTCGAGATTGGTCCGGCGGGCCACCTCGCCTAACTTGAACTCAGCGTTCCCTTTCTGAAATCGGGCCTTGCGGGCCACTCGCGTGTTACCCAAAGCCTCCGCCCGGTCCAAAGACACTAGGGAATCCTCAAAATGTCCCGCCGCATACGCCGCTACGCCATGGTCATACAAAAGACGGGCGCTGTCCGGATCCCGTTCCAAGGCCGCCGCCAGCAATTCCATCGCCGAGGCTGCCTTGCCCTCGTTCATCAGATTCTGGATCGGGGCAACCTCCAGCGCCGCCCTGCCCGGCAGGGCCGTAAGCCCAACCAACCCCAGCAATCCCAGCCCAACAATTCCGCGATTGAGTATCGGCATACGTCGCATTCCTCTAGGTTATCCCAGCGTCGATAATTCCGACCGCGGGGCCATTGGGACCCATCGGCGAGGCGTCATGCGCCGCTCCGCCGCGACCGCAATCTGCCCCAGCAAACAGATCAACGCCAGCGCGAGCGGCCACGGAAACAATTCCTCGTAATTTTTAAGATCTTCCCGGGCCGCCGCCTCGGTCATCGGTTCCAGCACTTCCCGGCGGAACTGCTCCAACCCCTCGCCTTGCTCACCAAACCGGTAATAGCGTCCACCCGTCGCTGCGGCTAATCGTTGCAGATTGCTCTCGTTGAGCCGCGAAATCACTTCCTGACCAAAACTGTTTCGAGCCGAACCACCGCGGGTCACCGGCACCTTGGCTCCCCCCGCCGTGCCCACTCCGAGAGTGATGACCTTGAGCTGATACTGCCGCGCCAGTCGCCGAGCGGATTCGATCGGATTTCCCGTCAGGTCTTCACCATCTGAGATCAGCACCAAGAGACGCGGAGAAATACCGTTGGTCTGGAAGTAGCGTCCTCCCCGATCCAAAGCCGAGGTGAGCGAACTGCCGGGATCCTCCAGCGTATTGGGGTCGAAATATCGCATCATCATGCGCAACGCCAACGTATCGAAGGTGAGCGGGGCGTTCAGGTAGGCGACCCCGCTGAAGGTGATAAGCCCAATCCGGTCAGAACGCGTGGCGGCCAAGAACCGGTCCAGGGAATTGGTCACTACCGACCAACGACTGGGTCGAATATCAGGCGCCAGCATCGATCGCGAGGCATCGAGTGCGATCAGATACGGAACACCCTGGAGTTCGGATCGATCGTTCTTTTGGAACCATAAGGGACGGGCCAGGGCGAGGAGCACAAAGGTGATCGTGGCGAAGGTCAGAACCTGACTCCAACGCTGGGCCGGCCGGGAGGAATTGGAAGTCGCCCAGGTTCGATTTCGGCCACCGGCGAACACCGCTTTGCGCCGCTCCTGCCGGCGTCCGGCGAGCCAGAGCAACCCCCACCATCCCGCGACCAGGAACGGAATGAGATACAGCAGCCATGGATGGGCAAAGCGCATGGAAGTTAATTATCGCCGGGGCAAACTAATACGTTTCCGGGTTCGGGTTGGGAAATCATCGTTCAGGAGGAGCATCGCACCTTAAGCCACTCGTCCGCGAACGAGTTGCGTCCAACCCGTTCCAGTCAGCCAAAAAATGAGCGCCGCGCCAGCAAACCAGGGGTAAAGTTCCTGCCAACTCACGTAGCGTTTCTGCACCAGTTCCCGCTTTTCCAACTGGTCGATGGCGGAATAAATATTTCCTAAAGCTCGGGCATCCTGCGCCTGGAAAAATAGCCCGCCGGTCATACGCGCGACCTTATTTAGCTCGTGGTTGGCCGCGGCGGACGGCGTCACCGATTCCGGTCCGACCAGAATCGTATAGACTTTGATGCCATTGCGAACCGCGACCGGTGCCGAGTCCAAGGGGCGAGGACCCGCGGAATTGTCACCATCCGTCACCAAAATGATCACCCGGCTTCGGTCGCTATCCTGTTTGAGGAAGGTGGTCGAGGCCTGAATGGCCCAACCGATGCCCGTGCCCGTAGCTAGTTCGGATTCCTTCAACGAAGCCATCGCCCAGCCATGGTCCAACGTGAGTGGACTCACCAGCCATGGAGTCCGCGCAAAGCAAACAATCCCAATTCGATCGTTGCCACGGCCCTCAATGAAATCATCCGTCACCGCGACCAACGCATCCCGACGACTAACCCGACGACCTTTAAGCCGGAAGTCGGTTTCCGCCATGGAACGCGAAAAATCGAGGGCGAGCATGATGTCGATGCCCCGACTCGGATCCGGCACTTCGCCCCGCGGAACTCGAGGACGCGCCAACGCCAGAATCAGCAACACCAGCGGAACCAACCGCCAGAACAATTGCGCCCGACCCGCCTGACGCCGCGGGATCGAACCCAACTGACTGGCTCCCCGCAGAGTTGGCACCGGCACGGAGGGAAGCGGGCCCCGGCGGCCAACCCACCACGACAACGGCGGTACCAGGAGCAACAATAGGAGCACCCCAGGGTACTCGAATTCGAAACCGGACATCATCGTGGCCACGTCGGTCATGAGTGAACGGGCCGTCCCGGGTACCCGCCGCTATGGTTTCGTTCGAGGTTCATGGCCGAGACATTACAAGGGGTTGGTCACGGGGGCCACGGCTGACCCGGAGTGGCCCGGTTGCAGGAACGCTTCCGCGGCATCCAGAAGGCGATTCTGTTCCGTGTCCGTTGCCCCTTGGCGCGCGAATTTAACGAGATCGCAAAACCGAAGGTACTTTCCCAGCCAATCCCGCTGAGTCGGGGTGAGGGCCGTGTCACGGACCGCGGCCTCGAGGAATTCGCGGGTAGTCTGAAACCGGATTGCCAAACGAAACCGCCATTCGACAAACTCACGCAGCAGGTCGGAACACTCAATGGCTAGATCGTGGGCGCTCAATTGATCCTTGCGGGACCGCAGCGCCGCCAAGCGGGCCAGGAAGTCCGGGGTTCGATCCGGTTCGGGCATCGCGGCAAGCTCAACCAGCGGGCGAGCCGACCACCGGAGCCACCACCAGCCGCCGAGTAGTGCCAGAACCAAGGCAAGCAGGAGAAATCCAGCGAGCACCCAAGGGGACTCCCACCAGGCTGGCAGGGGCAGAAGTGTGAAATCCTCAATGAGATTCGTGCGAATCATGCCAGCGAATCCTCCACTCGCTTGCGGCTGCTTTTCCCCATTAGTGCTCGAATCGCAAATTTCATAAATTTCCCGTTAAGCCACCCGGCGCTTCGCCGAGTAATCTAGGAACTTTTGCAACCGTTGCGGCCAGGGTTGATCGGTCCGCACCTCCAACTCCGGCACGCGCCCTCGCCGAAAAGTCGCAATCAGATCCTGCTGCCGACGCTCTCCCAAAGCCGCCCAGCCCGCCCGAACTTCCGGATCACTGGTATCCAATTCCAGAACCTCGCCCGTCTCGGCATCCTGGACGAGGGCAAGACCGATATTGGGTAACTCCAGTTCCCGCTGGTCCACCGTACGCAGGGCAATTACTTCATGACGCTGATTGGTAGCGGCCATCGCCCGTTGCCAGGACTCGTCCGCCGGATCATGAAAATCCGAAAGGACAAACACCAACGCCCGTCGGTGGAGCAGGTTGTTTAAGTAGTGCAGCGCCGTGGTCAGCGAGGTCCCACCTGATTTCGGTTCGGTATAGAGAAGCTCGTGGAGCAAACGGGTCACATGCGCCCGAGTCTTGCGAGGTGGCACGTAACGCTCAATCCGGTCAGTGAACATCAACATCCCGACGCGATCTCCGTCCCGGATAGCACTGAACGCTAACGCTCCAGCCAAGACCGCCGCCAACTCGCGTTTGGTGCCGGTCCCTTGGCCCGACTGAATCACCTCTTCCGCGGCCGTGCCAAAATGACCACTGGCAGAGGCATCCACCAACAGCATTACGACCAGTTCGCGTTCCTCAATATGGCGCTTGATGAACGGCTTTCGGAGACGCGCCGTAACGTTCCAATCGATCCGCCGAACGTCATCACCTGGCACATATTCCCGCACATCTGCAAAATCCATGCCCCGCCCCTTGAAGACACTCGTGATGCGACCGCCCATGAGCTGTTCGCTCACCAATCGGGCGCGAACCTCCACTTGGCGGAGGCGCTTGAGATAGTCAGGGGGCAGCATGCGCAGGGTTTAATCCAATCAGGGAACCGCCGGAGGCAATCCACCCAATCCAAGTCATGGCACTTTCACCTTCCCCAACAGGGTTTGAACAATGCTTTCAGTGGTCACTTCCTCCGCCTCCGCTTCGTAGGTGAGGAGGATGCGGTGGCGCAACACGTCGGGGGCAATCAGCTTCACATCATCAGGCGTGACGTGATCTCGGCCTTCCAGGAGAGCACAAGCCCGGGCAGCCAGTGTCAAATTAATGGTTGCCCGCGGACTGGCCCCGATTCGGACCAATCGCTTGAGTTCCGGGGCCACGCCCTTCCCGGTGGCCGCTTCACGCGTCGCAATGACCAACCGCACCACGTAATCCTTGATGAGAGAGTCCACGTGAATCTGATTCAACAATCCCTGGTACTCGATGATCTCCTCCGGCGAGACGACCGCGTTAAGGGACAAGTCCGGACGCGTCGATGCCATGCGATCCAGGATAACCAATTCTTCGGCGGCACTGGGGTAGCCCACGATCACTTTCAACATGAACCGGTCCATCTGAGCCTCCGGTAGCGGATAGGTTCCCTCCTGCTCGATTGGATTCTGGGTCGCGAGTACCAGAAATGGATCCGGCAGAAGCCAGGTCTTGTCGCCAATCGTGGTCTGACGTTCCTGCATCGCTTCCAGCAGGGCTGATTGCACCTTCGACGGTGCCCGATTGATTTCGTCGGCTAGGACGAGGTTCGCGAAAATGGGTCCCTGGCGGGTTGAATAGGTTCCCTTGATCGGGTCGTAGATCAGGGTTCCGGTGATATCGCCCGGCAACAGATCCGGGGTGAACTGAATGCGGGCAAACTGGCAATGAGTCGCCCGCGCCAGGCAACTCACCGCGGCGGTTTTTGCCAATCCAGGCAAGCCTTCCAGCAAGATGTGACCCCGCGCCACCAAACCGACGAGCAACCGATAGATGAGGTCGCGCTGACCAACGATGACTTTACCCACCTCAGTACGAACCTGGGCGAGGTGATCGGCGGCGGCCTTGAGCTGGGCGGCAAGTTCCGGGCTTGGGCTGGACATAATTTCGTGGGACTGTCGACGCGAAGCCAAACAAAGCCAGCCTCGGTAAGTCGAGCTTCGACGGTGGGAACCAACGGAAGTTCAAAGGAAATCCATCGGACCAGGACTGTCGGAGGTCATCTTTCGCGGAAAACCGCGTGCACGGGCCGTCGACGAGCGCAATTCTTCGAGCCGACATGCCGATCCCCCGTCGGAGTTTCCTCAAGACGGCTGGAGCCGCCCTTCCCTTTCTGGGATGGCCCGCCAGCTTCGCCGCCCAAATGACTGGCCTCAACCTAGGTGGGTCGGCCGACCTGGTCATTGTCGGCGGTGGCCTGGGCGGCTGCGCCGCCGCGCTAGCAGCCTGCCGGGCCGGACTGCGCGTGATCTTGACGGAAGAAACTGATTGGATCGGCGGCCAACTTACAGCTCAGGCTGTGCCACCCGATGAGCATCCCTGGATTGAAAGCTTTGGCTGCACCCAGACCTACCGGGACTTCCGTGCCGGCGTTCGCCAGTATTACCGCGACCACTATCCACTCACCTCGGCCGCCCGGTCCAACTCCCGCCTAAATCCCGGAAACGGTTCCGTTTCGCGACTCTGCCACGAACCGCGGGTGTCGCTCGCGGTGATTCAAGGCATGCTGGCCCCGTTCCTCAGCGGCGACCGGCTTCGTCTTTTGCTCGAACACGCACCCATCCAGGCCGAGGTGGACGGCGACCGGGTCAAATCCATCACAGTTCGGAATCTACGGACCCAGCGCGACCTCACTCTAAACGCCCCCTATTTTGTAGACGCAACTGAGTTGGGTGATCTGTTACCCCTCACTGGAACTGAATTTGTCATCGGGGCGGAGTCGAAGCGGAACACGGGTGAACCGCATGCCCCAGACGAAACTCAACCGCTCAATCAGCAGGCATTCACCTGGTGTTTCGCCGTCGACTACCTCCCGGGACAGGACCACACGATTATCCGGCCAACCGAGTATCAGTTCTGGCGTGATTATGTGCCTACCATGAAACCGTCGTGGCCGGGTCGACTGTTAAGTTGGGATATGAGCAATCCCTTCACTTTAGAACCTCGCCAGGTTTCCTTCGACCCCGTCGGACCGGGCTCCGGTGGGTTGAATCTGTTTCTGTACCGAAGAATTGCCGATCCCGCCAATTTTCTAGCCGGCTCATATCCCAGCGGCATTTCACTCATCAACTGGCCGCAGAACGATTATTGGCTTGGCCCTCTTCTAGGAGTTGATTCTGCTGAGGCGGCCCGTCATTTGGCTCGCGGCCGCCAGGTGAGCCTGTCCCTGCTCTACTGGATGCAGACAGCGGCACCGCGCCCGGATGGGGGCACCGGCTGGCCAGGGCTGCGATTACGCGAGGACATTGTGGGGACGGCCGAGGGCCTGGCCAAGTCCGTCTACATTCGGGAGGCGCGGCGAATCAAGGCCGAGTTCACCGTTGTCGAGCAACACGTCAGCACCGACGTTCGCCGGCAGGAGACCGGACAGTCGAAGGAGGAAGTTACCGCAGCCGTTTTTCCAGATTCGGTCGGAGTCGGGGCGTACCGCATTGACCTGCATCCCAGCACCAGTGGGAATAATTATATTGATCTCAGCTCTCTGCCATTCCAAATCCCCTTGGGCGCCCTGCTCCCACAAAGGCTAGAAAACCTCATGCCAGCCTGCAAAAACGTGGGAGTAACTCATATCACCAATGGATGTTACCGACTCCACCCGGTGGAATGGAACATTGGTGAAGCGGTCGGCTGGCTTGCCGCTGAAGCACTGCGAACCAAGGAACCACCGCGCCAAATCCGCCGTGACCCAAGGCGTCTTTCTGAGTTTCAACAGAAGCTTCGCCAGCATGGAGTGGAAACCGAGTGGCCTCGCCTTCGTCCCTTGTGACTTACAGGCTAACTAAAACCTCGAAGGAGCCTGATTACAGAAAGGCCATCAGGCCGCTTTGGCCAGTTTCACTTCATCGACCCAACCTTGATGCTTAAGGTACCACTGGACCGTTTCGCGAATTCCTCGCTCGAAAGTGTATTCCGGCGTCCAACCGAGTTCCTGCTGAATCTTGCCGGCGTCGATGGCATAACGCCGGTCATGGCCAGGGCGATCCTTCACGAAGGCAATCAGCTTACGGGAATATCCTCCCAGCGATGGCTGCAACTCATCGACCAGGTCACACATTAACTCGACGATATCGATGTTAGCCCACTCGTTGTGTCCGCCAATATTATAGGTTTCCCCCTCGCGACCCCGGTTAAGAACCAACCACAACGCTTCGCAATGATCCCGCACGAACAACCAGTCTCGCACATTCTTGCCGTCGCCATAGACCGGTACCGGCTTGCGAGCCAGCAAACTCTGGAGCACCACCGGAATCAACTTCTCCGGGAATTGAAACGGACCGTAGTTGTTCGAACAATTCGTCACCACCGTAGGCAGTCCGTAGGTATGGTGGTAAGCGCGCACCAGCAGGTCACTCGACGCTTTGCTCGCCGAGTAGGGTGAATTTGGGGCGTAGGGAGTTGTTTCTAGGAAAAATCCGGTGGCTCCCAAAGAACCGTAAACCTCATCGGTACTCACATGGTGAAACCGTCGGCCAATCTTCGTTCCGTTCCAGAAATAACGGCAGGCATCCAACAGGTTAAACGTTCCAACGATATTGGTGGAGATAAAGTCGCCAGGGCCAGAAATTGAGCGATCCACGTGCGATTCAGCAGCCAGATGCAGCACATGCGTGATGGCATGCTGCCGAATGACGCGAACAACCTCGGCCTTATCGCGTAGGTCTACCTTTTCAAAGACGTATCGGGAGTGCTGCTCAACTCCTCTTAGATTGGCTAAGTGACCGGCGTAAGTCAGGGCATCGAGATTAACGAGGCGGACAATTTCCGGACGATCAATAATATGCTGGATCAGGTTGGAGCCGATGAAGCCCGCGCCGCCGGTAACAAGAAGGTTCATGGAAGGAGTGAGATCAGAAAAACGGAGACGTTCCGGTCCATTACTGTTCCGGCACCCAATGGCGCAAAGATTCATCGAGCGCCTCGGTAACCGAGCGAACCTTGACGCCGGTTGCGAGGAGTTTGGAAACATCCAGCACGCAATTCGAGCGAGGCGTCCGTGCTGCTGTCTGGTAGAAATCGGTGTCGTTCTCGAAGTATTCGAAAGTCCGCTCCAACCCCAGTACGTGTTTGACTCGCTCGACGACCTGACGAGTGGTGACCCAACCGGGGTTGGTCACATTGTAGGTTCCGAACGGCGCCCGCAGATTCCACAGATCGAGACATGCTTTGGCAAAGTCAGCGCGATGCGAAACTGAGTTCACATTGTCATACACTCGGGAATAGCGCTGAACTTTACTGAGGTAGTTCCGCGGGCTATCAAACTCGTCGAAGGGAATGCGTAACCGCCAGAGATACCCGTCGCCGACGTCATCCATGGCCTCCTCGGCTAGGGCTTTGGTGCCGCTGTAAAAGCTGCAAGGACCGTCCCGAAAAGAAAAATTCGGCGGGTCTTCCTCGGTGAACCCATGCACCCGCTCCGGATGCTGGGTCAAAAGATGCAACACTCCCGGAACCATCAAATCTTTCTCCGGCAGAAAAACTCCAGACTGATCGGCGATCTTAGCTCCGGAGTAAATGCATCCCGAAGAAACATGACCGAAGGGGACACCTTCCACCGAGCACGCTTGCGCCAGGGTCATAGGGAATAAAGTATTGCCCTGGAGCGTATCCGCCCGGGCGGTTTCACAGGCATCGACATTGGGTTTACCCGTGTAACCCGCGCAGTTGACCACAAATTCCGGGCAAACCGACTGCAGCAACTCTCGAAGAGAATTAAACCGGGTGTAGTCTGCAGTCGAGCGCGACACGGCTCGGAACGGAGTGCCACGTGTCGTTAACTCCGCAGCAAAGGCCTGGCCGACATATCCGGTGGCGCCTAGTAATAGAATCATTTTGTTAAAACGCTCTTTGGGTTCGGTGTCGCTCCGTAACTGCGGCAGGTTGCTGACCGCCACACTTTTTTTCTGGAGCGAAATATCAGTCTCGTTTTGCCTCCGCCACCACCTCATCAAGGTATGCTCGATATTCACACCGCGGCATGGCCGAAGCAACCCTCTCCAATTGTTCCAAGGACAAAAAGCCACGGCGAAAGGCGGCCTCCTCCGGACAACCAACCTTGATTCCCTGTCGTTGTTCGATGGTTTGCACGTAGGCGCTGGCATCATGAAGGCTGCTGCTGGTCCCGGCATCCAGCCAGGCAAACCCCCGCGGGAGTTTGCACACCCGAAGGGTCCCGCGACGCAAATACTCAACATTCACGTCGGTGATTTCTAATTCACCTCGAGCGCTCGGCTTAAGGTCCCGAGCGATTTGCACGATTGAGTTGTCGTAAATGTAAAATCCCGGCACTGCATAATTGCTCTTCGGCTGTTTCGGCTTCTCCTCAATCGAAATCGCCTTTCCAGTCGCGTCGAACTCAACCACGCCATACCGCTCAGGATCGTGGACATGGTACCCAAAAATGGTGGCCCCACCGGTGAAGTCGGCAAAAGCGCGCTGGAAGGCATCGCCACCCCAAAAAATATTATCACCCAGCACCAGCGTCACCGGATCGGTCCCAATGAAGGATTCGGCGATCCGAAATGCTTGGGCGATCCCCTCCGGACGCGCCTGTTCGCGGTAATCGATAGCGATACCAAATTGGGAACCGTCTCCCAGCAACTGACGAAACCGCGGCAGATCATGAGCCGTTGAAATCAGGCAAAATTCGCGAATCCCACCTTCAATCAACGTCGTCAGCGGATAATACACCATCGGCTTGTCATAAACCGGCTGGAGTTGTTTGGAGGCGACGAGGGTTAGAGGGTAAAGCCGCGAGCCAGCGCCGCCAGCCAGAATGATGCCCTTCATGTGCCAGGGAGCCTAGAGAGGTTGCTCGAAGACGCAAACACGAAGCGGCGCTTCCCACGTTCTCGCGCAGCACTTTCAACAAACCGAAACGGATCGCACTTCGGAGAACTGCGATCCAAATAAGAGCTACTTCACACTTCTATCGGATCTTGGCCCGATTGACAGAAATGACGCCGCCGAGGGGATTCCATCCAGCGATTGATCAAGCTCACCCAGTAAAATCTGACGTCCAATCGACTGATGCTTTGAACCCATGCCACCTGGCTGCTACGAACGTCCAACACGATGCCGGAGCTGGATCAAGCGCTTAACCTCGAACTCTCAAAACTGGCTTCGGCCGGATTGCGGCGTGAACTCCGCCCGGTCAATCCGTCGGTCGGATCTGAGATCCCTACGGAGGAGCGTACCCTGTTGAATTTTGCGTCCAATGATTACCTTGGGCTGTCCCGTCATCCGAAAGTGATCGAAGCAGCGACGCGCGCCGCTCGTGACTGGGGCGGAGGCAGCTGCGCCTCCCGTCTCATCTGCGGATCACTGCAGATCCATCATCAACTGGAGGAAGCACTGGCGGCTTGGAAAGGAGTTGCCGCCGCATTAAGTTTTGCAAGCGGTTATGCCACCGCCTTGGGTGTCATCCCCGCCCTAATTGGAGGACCTGACGTCGTGGTGATCGACAAACGGATCCACGCGTGTTGTATCGATGGCGCCCGCCTTAGTGGCGCAACATTGAGAGTCTTCCGGCATAACGATCTCGATTCCTTGGAGTCAATCCTTCGCTGGGCGGATCAGCGACGGGGTGAAACCCCCTCACTACGGATCCTAGTCATCACGGAAAGTGTGTTCTCCATGGATGGAGATCAGGCACCGTTAGCGGCCATTGTGGAGCTCAAGGAACGATATGGAGCCTGGCTAATGCTCGATGAGGCGCATGCCCTGGGCCTGCTAGGGGACAATCGGTCTGGACTCGCACGGGCCACTGGCTTGGAGCACAGAGTTGACATTCATTTGGGAACCTTGGGCAAGGCACTCGGATCAGCCGGTGGATATGTCGCCGGCTCTCGCGTCCTTATCGATTTCCTAATCCAGCGGGCTCGTAGCTTCATGTTCTCCACCGCCCCAGTTCCCGCCGCGGCCGCCTCAGCCCAAGCAGCCCTCGAACTGGTGCAGTCAGCCGAAGGGGCCACTCGTTCTAAATCTGCTTGGAACCAAGCCCGGAAGGTCGCGGCCCTAACCCAGCCTGGCCAGCCTCCGTCCAGCACCATCTTGCCAGTAATTCTCGGAGACGAAGAAACCACTCTGAACGCCGCCGCCCGATTGCACCAGATGGGCCTCTGGGTACCAGCCATTCGCTATCCGACTGTCGCCCGGGGAATGGCCCGTCTTCGGGTCACCGTCACGAGCGCACATACGGACCAGGAGGTTACTCGACTTATGGCCGCCTTGGGATCGATCCACCCTGTATGCATCCAATAGCCCGCCTTGATCACCGCCACGTCTGGCATCCGTTCACCCAAATGCGCGATTGGTTGCAGCGCGAACCCATCGTCCTAGTTAGCGGCCGAGGTACCGTCCTCAAAGACATCCAGGGAAACGCGTACCTTGATGCCAATTCTTCGATCTGGACGAACTTACACGGGCACAATCACCCCCATCTTAACGCCGCGCTCCGTCGTCAATTGGGACAGGTGGCGCATACCTCAGCCCTGGGGTTTGCCAATGCACCAGCCAGCCAACTCGCAGCGCAATTGACGAAACTGGCGAGCCCACGCCGAACACGGACCTCGAATCCGGGCGGCCCAGAACTCTCCAAAGCTTTCTTTTCCGACGACGGTTCCACCGCGCTCGAAGTCGCCCTGAAATTATCCTATGAATTTACCCGTCGAACCCGGGGACCTCGGACCAAACCCCGTTTCCTTTCCCTTCAAGGCGCCTACCACGGTGACACAATTGGAGCCGTTTCTCTAGGTCATGTGCCACTCTTCCATCGTTCCTTTTCTGGCCTCCTATTCAAGTCAGACGCCGTAATGGCTCCGTATTGCTACCGCTGCCCCTTCAATCAAGCCAATCCAGAACGGGCGGATGCCCGTAGTTACCGTCGATGCCATTGGGAATGCGTTGACCAATTTGAGTCGAAACTGAAACAGGCCACCCACGCCAAAATGCCGTATTCTGCCTTTGTTTTTGAACCCCGAATCCAAGGCGTAGCGGGAATGATTGCCCAACCCGACGGCTGGCTCAGCCGAACAACCGAACTTGCCCGTGCGCATGGAGCTCTGCTGGTGGCCGACGAAGTCATGACCGGCTTCGGCCGAACCGGTACCGCCACCCACCCGTTCTTTGCCTCCGCCCAGGAAGGGGTCCAACCCGATTTTCTCTGCCTTGCCAAAGGCCTCGCCGGCGGTTATCTGCCGATGGCGGTAACGCTGACCACTCAAGCCATATTTGACTCATTTTTAGGCGAATACAGCGAGTTTAAGACTTTCTTTCATGGACATAGTTTCACGGGCAACCCGCTCGCCGCGGCTACTGCTTTGGCGAGCCTCGAATTGCTGACTCCGGTCACAGCTAGAGCTCAAAGGCGTCAACTCGAAGTTAACTTGCGAGACGAACTGGCGGAACTGTGGTCGCTGCCAGCCGTAGGCGACATCCGTCAGGTGGGACTAATCGCCGGAATTGAATTGGTCCGGAATTGGCAAACCCGCGAACCCTTTAACCTGGCAGAACAGGCCGGAATTAGGGTTTGCGAAGCCATGGCCCGCCGGGGGGTACTCACCCGCCCAATCGGTAATGTCATAGTCCTGATGCCCCCTTATTGCACGACGCGGCGTCAACTAAGGCAAATGGTCTCCGCCCTCCGAGAGTCTATCGAAGACTCCCTGGCCTAAACACCCCTGCCCAACGGAACCGGAGGGCCTCAGCACCCATAGGCCAAATTTTGCACAAAAAAAAGGGCGGCCCGGAGGCCGCCCTTCTGAAATTCCCTCCTAACAAACTACGCCGTCAATGGCGGTGACGTCAGTACACTGATCGCATCCGGTTCAGTGGTCACAGGCGCCGCATCTTCCGGCACCTCGACCAACGGTTTGATCCGAACGCTGCGATGGCCAACGAACCCAGTACCCGCAGGGATGATGTGTCCCATAATGACGTTCTCCTTGAACCCTCGGAGCGCATCGCTCTTGCCCATGGTTGCCGCTTCCGTCAGCACACGAGTGGTATCTTGGAAAGAGGCGGCACTGAGGAATGACTCAGTTTCCAGTGAAGCCTTGGTGATACCTAACAAGACTGGTGCTGCTTCAGCCGGTTTGCCACCCATCTTCTCAACCCGAACGTTTTCGTCCGCAAAGATCGTCTTATCGATCTGCTCGCCCCAGAGGAAGACGGTATCGCCCGGCTCAGTGATACGCACTTTACGAAGCATCTGCCGGATAATGATCTCAACGTGCTTGTCATTGATGGTCACACCCTGCAAGCGGTAGACCTCCTGAACTTCATTGACCAGATGTTCCTGCAATTCGTGAGGTCCACAGACATCAAGAATCTCATGCGGCACCACCGGGCCATCGGTTAGTTGCTGGCCCTTCTTCACGAAGTCCCCTTTATAAACAATGACGTGCTTGCTCATCGGTACAAGGTGCTCTTCCTCGGTATCAGTCTGAGGATCCTTGACGATGATGCAGCGTTTTCCGCGGATGGAGGGGCCGAAATCAACGACACCATCAATTCGCGCTATCTCTGCCGCATCCTTGGGACGACGGGCTTCGAATAGTTCTGCCACACGAGGAAGACCGCCCGTGATGTCCTTGGTCTTGGAAGCTTTCCGCGGCGTCTTGGCGAGCAACGAACCGGCGCCAATCTCGTCGCCTTCGGTCACAACCAAATGCGCCCCGGCAGGAATCGGATATTGGGCAAGGGATTCGCCCTTGTCGTTCTCTACGATGATCTGGGGATGGAGGTCTTCCTTGTGCTCAATGATGACGAGATCCTCCTGACCAGTGGCCTCATCGACCTCCTGTTTCATGGTGACCCCTTCAATAATGTCCACGAACTTCACGTGACCAGTTTTCTCCGAAATAATGGGAACGTTGTAAGCATCCCATTCGACAAAAATCTCGCCCTTCTTAACTTGGCCGCCCTCCGACACAGAGATTACCGAGCCAACCACGATTGAGTGCGATTCCAGTTCCTTGCCATCGGGCGAGGTAATACTGATCGAGCCGTTCTTGTTCAGGACAATGTTGTTACCATCGTCCAAAGTGACCACACGAAGATCATGGAAATGAACGGTGCCGTCGTGTTTGGATTTGATCTGCGGTTGCTTGTACGTCTGGGCGGCGGCGCCACCAATGTGGAACGTACGCATCGTGAGCTGGGTCCCCGGTTCGCCGATGGATTGAGCAGCAATAATTCCAACGGCCTCGCCAGGCTCAACCAAACGGCCCGTTCCCAGGTTCCGTCCGTAGCATCGGGCACAAACCCCGACTTTGGTTTCACAGGTCAGGACCGATCGAATCTTTACCTTCTCGACACCTGCCCGCTCAATGGACTTCGCCCTCACCTCATCGAATTCCTCCGCGGCCCCAATGAGTTTATGTTTGAGGTCAGCAGGATCGAAAATGTCCTCTGCAGAATATCGGCCGAATATTCGCTCACTAATCTTAACAACCTCTTCCTCACCTTCGTAGATCGAGGCAACGAAGATACCATTGGTCGTACCACAGTCGTGGTCGCGGATGACCACATCTTGAGCCGCATCCACCAATTTGCGGGTCATGTACCCTGAGTCAGCAGTCTTCAGCGCAGTGTCCGCCAATCCCTTGCGGGCGCCATGGGTGGAGATGAAGTATTCAAGGACGGTTAATCCCTCGCGAAAGTTCGACAGAATCGGCTTTTCAATAATTGAACCGTCGGGTTTGGCCATCAGGCCGCGAAGTCCGGCCAACTGACGTACCTGCGCCTTATTACCGCGCGCGCCGGAATCAACCATGAGGAAGACCGGATTATATTCCTTCTTGCCCTGGTTAGCCTCCAGGGTCTTCAGCATGACGTTCGCGATCTGATCGGTGCAGTGGGTCCAAATATCGATCACCTTATTGTACCGCTCCTGATTAGTGATCACACCCTTCTTGTGTTGCTTCTCGACATCTCCGATTTGCTTGTGAGCATTTTCGATTTCTTTCGACTTCGCCTCCGGAATGATCATGTCATCTATTCCGATCGACACACCTGCCCGAGTGGCCTCGGTGAATCCAATTTCCTTCAATCGGTCCAGGGTGACGACAGTGCTTTCATGACCACATACTTTGTAACAGTTGAAGATAAGGTCACCGAGTTTAGACTTACCAACCGGGAAGTTGGCAAAGCCCAGATCGTCCGGCCAGATCTCAGAGAAAATCACGCGCCCTACGGTAGTTTCGAGCACCTTTAGCTCCGAACTTCCGTAAGCTGTTTTGCGCGCAAAATCCGGGTTCTTCAGTCGAATTCGATCGTGCGTCTTCACTGCACCATCGGTGTGAGCGAAAATTACTTCGGCCTTATTTCCGAAGAGCATGAGCCTATCAGTCTCTTTGCGAGCCCGCCTGGGTTCAGCGGTGAGGTAATAGCAGCCAAGCGTAATGTCCTGCGTTGGAGTCATAATCGGCTTGCCGCTGGAGGGACTGAAAATGTTCAGCGGCGCCATCATGAGTAATCGGGCTTCCAATTGAGCTTCCACTGAAAGCGGAACATGAACCGCCATTTGGTCACCATCGAAGTCGGCATTGTAGGCAGTACAGACCAGGGGATGAATTCGAATAGCTTCGCCTTCGATGAGAGTCGGCTCAAACGCCTGGATTGAAAGCCGGTGGAGCGTCGGCGCTCGATTCAGAAGAACGGGATGCCCGCGCGTAACCTCTTCCAAAATATCCCAAACTTCCGGCGACTGCCGTTCGATCATTTTCTTGGCCGAGCGAACGGTGTGAACATAACCGCGTTCTTTGAGTTTCCGGATAATGAACGGCTCAAATAGCACCAATGCCATTTTCTTTGGTAAACCGCATTGGTGGAGTTTCAATTCAGGACCGATCACGATGACCGATCGACCGGAGTAATCGACTCGCTTGCCGAGTAGATTCTGACGGAAGCGTCCCGACTTGCCTTTGAGCATGTCGGAAAGCGACTTCAATGCGCGATTACCGGCCCCGGTTACAGCCCGGCCATGCCGCCCATTGTCAAACAGTGCGTCGACGGCCTCTTGAAGCATCCGCTTCTCATTGCGGATAATAACTTCAGGGGTCTTAAGCTGAAGGAGGTTTTTCAACCGGTTATTGCGATTAATAACCCGTCGATACAGATCGTTGAGATCAGATGTGGCAAAACGCCCACCTTCAAGTGGCACCAACGGTCGCAGGTCCGGTGGGATCACGGGAAGAACGGTCAAAATCATCCATTCGGGACGAGTTTTCGATTTATTAAAGCCCTGAAACAGTTTGATCCGCTTTGCGATTTTCTTTCGGTTCTGCTTGGACTTCGTTTCAAGCATTTGTTGCTGAAGCGATTCGATCGTCTTCTCCAGTTCAATCTTACACAAAGCGTCGCGAACAGCCTCTGCGCCCATTTTGGCTACAAATGCGTCCAACCCGTAAGTTTGACGCGCCTCTCGAAACTCGTGCTCACTAAGAAGCTGCAAGTCCTTAAGCGGGGTGTTACCCGGATCAATGACCATGTAGTCTTCATAATAAATAACCCGTTCCAAATTGCGCGCGGTCATGTCGAGCATGAGTCCGATTCGCGAGGGCATGCATTTGAAGAACCAAATGTGGGAGACTGGAACGGCAAGCTCAATATGCCCCATCCGTTCCCGCCGAACGCGAGCGAGAGTTACTTCGACACCACAACGGTCGCAGACTACGCCTCGATGCTTTATTCGCTTATACTTACCACAGGAACATTCCCAATCTTTGACCGGTCCAAAGATTCGTTCGCAGAATAAACCGCCCTTCTCCGGTTTGAAAGTTCGGTAATTAATGGTCTCTGGGTTCTTCACCTCGCCCTTTGACCAAGAACGAATATTTTCAGGTGATGCGACTTGAATAGCGACATGGTCTACCTGATTGACCTTGTCCAGTCCTAACAACTCACGAGCGGTTTCCCTCGACGAAATCATAAGTGTGACAGTCTCCGGTTACAGTTGAATTCAGTGTTCAAGCCAGGGCCGCAAGCGCGGATGCCGGTGTTTGCGGGGCGTCGGCCGGATTGGCATAGCCTACCCGTACATCTAGACCCAGCGACTGCATTTCCTTTACAAGGACGTTAAAGGACTCGGGAATACCTGCCTCCAGAGTGTTGTCGCCTTTGACAATGCTTTCGTAGATCCGGGTGCGGCCTTGGACGTCGTCAGACTTAACTGTCAACAACTCTTGCAAGGTGTAGGCCGCACCATATGCCTCCATTGCCCAGACTTCCATTTCGCCGAATCGTTGACCGCCATATTGGGCCTTACCTCCTAGCGGTTGCTGGGTCACGAGGGAGTAGGGACCGACAGCACGTGCATGGATCTTATCAGCCACTAGATGCCCCAGTTTGAGCATGTAAATGAAGCCGACAACCACCTCCTGATCAAACGGTTCTCCCGTACGCCCGTCATAGAGAATTGCCTTTCCATGCTCTCCAACTAGAGGGGTCAAACCATTCTTTTTCTGATCTTCGACTACTTGTTTAAGGTAGTTGCGCACTTCTTTCTCCTTGATGCCATCAAAGACAGGTGTGGCGATTTTGATTCCAAGCACTTTGCACGCCCATCCGAGGTGAGTCTCTAGCAATTGACCGACATTCATCCGTGAAGGGACACCAAGTGGATTGAGAACGATATCAACAGGTGTTCCGTCGGCCAGATAGGGCATATCTTCTTCAGGAACAATTGCCGCAACGACGCCCTTATTACCATGACGTCCGGCCATTTTATCACCGACGGATAGTTTCCTTTTTGAGGCGATATAGACTTTTACTTGTTTTACCACACCACCGTCGAGGTCTTCGCCGGCTTCGACCCGCTCGACTTCCTCGGCATGCTGCGAATCAAGGTCTTCAAACTTCTTTTTGAAGGCCCCAATGATCTCATTAATCTTATTACGAATAGGCGATGGATCGATTTCGATACGATCGTATACCGTGGCCAACTTCTTTAACAGGGTCTTCGTGATCTTTCGGTTGGCTGGGATAATAATCTCACCCGTTTCGCTATTGACGACATCCAAGGGAATCTTTTCGCCCAGCAATATATTTGAGAGAGCCTCTGTCAACTGCTCAAGTAATTCATCCTTCTTGGAGCGGAAACCATCATCCACTTCTTTAGTAACCTTCTTGGCAGTCTCCTTTTCCTCCTTCCGCAACCCTTTTGCTCCATCTGCTTTAGCCGACACCTTAATATCCATTACGATACCATAAGTGCCAGAAGGTACGCGCAGTGAAGTGTCTTTAACATCGGCCGCTTTTTCACCGAAGATGGCACGCAGAAGTCGCTCTTCCGGGGCAAGTTCAGTTTCTGATTTCGGAGTTATTTTCCCAACTAGGATGTCACCTGGCTTCACCTCGGCTCCGACACGAATTACACCGTCGAGGCCAAGATTTTTGAGTGCTTCCTCGCCGACATTAGGAATATCACGAGTGATTTCCTCAGGACCTAGCTTGGTATCACGGGCGACCACCTCGAACTCGTCAATATGGATTGAGGTGAAAATGTCATCCTTAACGATTCGTTCAGAAATCAGGATTGCGTCTTCAAAGTTGTACCCATTCCAAGGCATGAAAGCCACCAAAGCATTTCGCCCTAGTGCGAGTTCACCACCAGAAGTACAAGGCCCATCGGCGAGAACCTGCCCCTTCTTCACCAAATCTCCCTTATCAACCAAGATTTTCTGGTTAATACAGGTAGCCGCATTCGAACGCATGAATTTGCGGACATGATAAACCCAAATATCACTTCCCGGATCATGTTTAATCTTCTTCTTCCCATCGGATATTCGTCCGTCTTTGGTGATGATAATCTGACTGCCAGTGACACTTGCCACCTTACCGGCTTCCTCAGCGACAATAACAGCGCGTGAATCCCGGGCTACGCGATATTCTAAACCCGTGGCAACGAAAGGTGCTTCAGTTATCAACAGCGGAACACCCTGGCGTTGCATGTTAGAACCCATAAGCGCGCGATTCGCGTCATCGTGCTCCAAGAAGGGAATCAGACCCGCAGCAACTGAGACTAGTTGCTTGGGCGATACATCCATATAATGAACCTCCTTTGGTTCCACATCGATGAAATCACCCTTGTTTCGACACGTGACCTTTTCAGTTAAGAAACGTCCCCGTTCGTCAATAAGTGCATTGGCCTGCGCAATGGTGAAACCTTCCTCCCGATCACCAGTTAGGTAGTCGAGTTTCTCCGTTACCCGGCCACTCTCAACCTTCCGGTAAGGAGTTTCGATAAAACCATAATCATTGACCCGGGCAAATGTGGCCAACGACGCTATCAAACCAATGTTCGGGCCTTCCGGAGTTTCAATTGGGCAAATTCGGCCGTAGTGGGACGGATGCACATCACGAACTTCGAATCCTGCTCGATCCCTGGACAGGCCGCCAGGCCCTAGGGCGGAAAGCCGACGCTTGTGCGTCAACTCGGCCAGAGGATTAATCTGGTCCATAAACTGACTGAGTTGGCTTCGTCCAAAGAAATCACGAACCACAGCCGATAAGGCTTTCGGATTGATTAACTTTTGGGGCGTCATCGTATCCAACGTCTGGTCAAAAAGGGTCATTCGTTCTTTGACCAAACGTTCGGTCCTCGCCAAACCGACCCGACATTGATTCGCCAAAAGTTCACCCACGGTACGAATACGACGGCTACCCAAATGATCGATATCGTCGAGACTGCCTTCCCCCTTTTTCAGTTTAAGCAGGTATTTGGTCGCCTCTAGCAAATCCTTGCCAGTCAGAATCCTTGAGTCGCCCTCGGCGAAGTTAAGCTTCTGATTGATCTTATACCTACCAACCCTTCCCAAATCGTAGCGTTTTGCGTCAAAAAACAAACGCTTGATGAGCGCCTTAGCATTTGCAGCCGTCGGGGGATCACCCGGACGAAGACGGCGATAAATGTCCTTAAGAGCTTCGTCTCCATTTTTCGTAGGATCCTTTTTGAGGCATTTTATTACAATTCCCTCGTCTACGGATGTATCGACAACTCTGATTTTAGTGACCCCCAACTCAGCGATTTGCTTGACGGTGGCTTTAGACAAGGGCTCGAAGGCGCGAGCAACGACAATTCCTTTGTCCAGATCTACTGCATCTTCGATCAGAACCTTATTCTGAATGTCCTCAAGCTTGTCCGCTTCCTTAACAGGCAGTTCCTCAATCTTGTAAAATAGGTCGAGGATATCCCCATCCTTACCGACATCTTCTGGGCTGATTTTGGATTCGGGCTTTGGATGAAGACGAGCCTCCGCAATCGCAAAAAGGGCGCGGAAAAATGTGGTCGTAAGGAACTTACGGCGCCGCTTCTTTCGGTCGAGATAGACATAAAGAAGGTCGCTGGTATCGAACTGGGCTTCATACCAGGAGCCGCGATCAGGAATGATCCGAAAGCTGTGTAGCAACTTCCCGTTCGGATGCTGTGTGGTTTCAAAGGCAAGACCAGGCGAACGATGCAATTGACTGACTATGACCCGCTCGGCACCATTAATGACAAAAGTGCCCTGAGGTGTCATGAGCGGAATCTCGCCCATGAAAACCTTCTCTTCCTTGGTGCCCTTTTCGTCCTTAAGCAGGAACGTGACATAGAGTGGAGCCCCGTAAGTCAGTCCCTCCCGAAGACACTCGAGCCAATCGACCTTGGGCTCCTGGATTTCATAGCTGTGGAAGTCCAGGACCGTCTTGCCGTCATAACTTTCGATCGGAAAAACCTCAGTGAATACGGCCTGAAGTCCGGTATTTTTTCGCTTTGATTGGGAAACATCTGCTTGAAGAAACTCTCGATAGGAGTCGAGTTGGATTTCGATCAGGTTGGGAGGGGCAATTACCTCCTTGATTTTTCCGAAGTTGATGCGCTCCGTGACTTTATGTGGCATGACGAACTTGGTTTCAGTTCAGCCGGAGGGCCGGCTGGTCGACTACGTCAGATGACGATAGGACGAGGCCGGGCGAATCGAGGTTTGGCGAATCACCCGGTCTCGTCTTACTGCCTTCAGAAATTTCGCAATGCTCCCAGAGGGTAACAGCAATTGATTTACCGGCAAACATCATGCCGGCGGATTAATGGGTGGGGGGAAAATTCCCCTCCACCCTGAAAAAATTTAGCCTTACTTGAGTTCGGTCTTGCCACCGGCGTCTTCGATCTTCTTCTTTGCTGCTTCAGCTTCAGCTTTTGGAGCTCCCTCCAGCACAGGCTTCGGAGCGCCTTCCACCAGAGCTTTTGCCTCGGCGAGCCCTAGGCCAGTCTTGATTTCGCGAACCACTTTAATTACCGCAATCTTCTTGTCGGCCGGAACCGATGCCAAAATGAGGTCAAATGTATCTTTGACCTCGGCTGCCGGAGCTGCCGCACCACCTGGAGCCGGAGCCGCAGCAGCGGCCACAGGAGCCGCCGCAGTGACGCCCCACTTGGATTCGAGAGCTTTAACCAGTTCAGCCGCTTCCAAAACGGTTAGCTTGCTGAGCTCTTCAACGATATTATTGATGTCTGCCATATTATTTTGAGTCCTTGCGTCCGTTTAGTCTCGTCGGCGAGACGGCCACCTCACATTAGTCCGCGGCCTGCGGACCGACGATTTACTCTACTGTTGATTTCTCCAGATCCGGCACTGGACGAGAACGCGGATCGGAAAATAGAAAGAACTTAGGATTAGGCGCCCTGCTCAGCCTTCGCCTTGATCACTCTGGCCAATTGAGATCCAGGAGTATTAATAAGTGCGACCAATTTCTGAGCGGGGGCCTGTATAAGCCCGAGGACCTTGCCGCGTAGCACATTGAGAGGAGGCAGATCTGCAATCACTTTGACCGCGTCCGCATCGAGCCGCTGGTTACCCAAATAGCCAAACTGGAGTTTGGGCTTTTCGAACTCCGCCTGATATCTCTTCAACACCTTGGCCGCTGCCGCGATGTCGTCTTTTCCCGTGACCACGGCCAGCTGACCCGCCAGCGTGCCGCTCAAGTCCGCCAGGCCGACCTGTCGAGCAGCCACACGGAAGATTGTATTCTTGACCACATGGATCTCCGCGCCCGCCTTGGTCAGACGTTTACGCAGTTCGGTGAATTGCGCGACCGAAAGGCCACGGTAATCTACCACGAGGAAAAACGGTGACGCGTTCAGGCGCATCACGTATTCGGCAGAAATGAATGTTTTCTCCGTACGCATGAAAATATCTCCTGTGAAAGGTTAATTGGCACCAAATTCCCTGAGGTCCAATCGGACCGCGGGACTCATGGTCAGAGAAATCGTGCAATTACGCACGAAAACTCCTTTTGCACCAGACGGGCGAGCCCTAACGACGGCTTCGATTACCGACTGAGCGTTCTCAGCGATCTGCTGCGGGGTGAAACTCACCTTGCCCACCGGGACATGAACATTACCGGCCTTATCAATCTTAAACTCAACCCGGCCTGCTTTCACCTCTCTGATCGCTTTAGCAACATCATCCGTCACGGTTCCAGTCTTCGGATTCGGCATGAGGCCTCGGGGTCCGAGGACTTTACCGAGTTTGCGAACCTCTGACATCGCCTCAGTGGTGGCGATCGCAATATCGAAATCCGACCATCCTTCTTGGCACTTCTTGATCATGTCATCAAAGCCCACAAATTCAGCACCCGCCGCCCGGGCCGCCTCTGCTTGCGCTCCAGGCTTGGTGAACACCAAAACCCGGACCGTTTTGCCCGAACCATGAGGTAGCGGACAAGTTCCGCGGACCATTTGGTCAGATTGCTTCGGGTCCACGCCCAACCGAAATGCCAAATCGACGGATTCGACAAATTTGGCGCGCGGAAACTTTTGAAGTACCTCAACAGCCTGGATGAGGGGATAGCTTTTCCCGGCGTCCACAACGGCTAAGGCTTTAATGAATCGTTTGCTCGACATAATATTTTGCGGTTCAAACGGACAAAACTGCCCTCCCGCGATATAAATGAGCCGTGCGTTAAAAATTTTCCGCAACGGAGCCCTATGCATTCACAAATTCAGCCCCCCTGTCAAAAACTTTCTAGGAAATTTTCCACCAAGTGACTTCACTACCGACCTCAGCCTACGCTCCTCTGCCTCGGTAAAACTGCTCCTGTGAAGCCCTTGACCTTTCTCGTGATCGCAGGTGATCCATCCGGTGACCTAGCGGCGGCGGACCTGGTTCGGGCCCTCCGTCTAGAAGCAGGACCATTGTCCCCGAGGTTCGTAGGCGCGGGTGGAGCGGCCCTGAAGGCGGCTGGAGTCGAATTAGCGTTTGAACTCACTAGTCACTCCGTGATCGGAATCGAAATTCTGGCGCGTCTACACTTTTTCCGTCAAGTCTTTCTGGGACTTTTGGATTTAGCGGAACGAGAATGTCCTGATGTCGTGATTGGCGTCGACTATTCGGGCTTCAATCTTCGATTTGCTGCTGAGTTAAAAAGGCGCGTGAAAGTTGCCGACCGCCCCTTCCACAATTGGAACCCAAAAATCGTCCAGTATATCTCACCGCAAGTATGGGCTTCCCGACCCGGCCGGGCCCGAACAATGGAGCGTACCCACGATCTGCTCCTAAGCATTCTTCCTTTTGAATCTGCCTGGTTTTTGCGCAATGCTCCCCGTTTGAAGGTGAAATTCGTCGGTCATCCTTTGGTTGACCGTCGACAACCGGTCCTGCAACAGGACAATTCCTCCAGAATCTCACCTTCGGCTCGAGGTCCTTCACTAGTTTTACTTCCTGGTAGTCGGGCCAGTGAACTGGATCGGCATTTGCCAGTAATGGTGCCAGCCGCCGTTCGCGTAAACCGCGAGACAGGCGTCCAGGTAAAGCTCGTCCTACCTACTGAGCAACTGCGTTTAATCGCCGCTCCCTATCTCAGTTCAACACCCAAAATTGAAGTGCAAATCGGGGAACTTGACGAGGCGCTGCTGAGCGCCACGGTCGCCCTGGCCTCAACCGGCACGGTGACTTTGGAATGCGCCTGGTTTGGTGTTCCGACTGTGGCCCTCTACAAAACTTCCCCGGTGACCTATCAGATCGGCCGTCGGATCCTAACCGTCAGCCATCTCGCGATGCCCAATTTGCTCGCTAACGAAACCCTGATTCCCGAATTTATTCAGAATAACGCTACAGCCGACGCTCTAGCCAATGCGGTTTTGATGCTATTAAGGGACGAAGACCGTCGCTCGATGATCCGCCTCCGCCTTCTGGACCTGGCGCGATCCTTGGGTGAACCCGGGACCGGCAAACGTGCAGCCCAGGCCATCCTTGACCTCTTCTGACGACTTCGTTTGCCCAATTTAGGTCGATGAAAGAATGAGGGGGCCGATGGCCGCAGTCGTAATCGTCCTAACACTCCCAACAGCGCCCTGATTGTCACCGGTCGGATCAAAACCAGCCAGCGAAGGTCGAAATGGGTGGGTTCAAAACCAGCCACTCTGAACGGGGCGCTTTATCACCGAATTAAGGGTTTCATGGCAAGACTTGGACGAAGCATTTTGAGTGGATAAGCTGGCGGGGCCGTCCGGGGGATAGGGCTCTGCAGGAGTGCACCCCGAGCACCGGAGG
>Ga0209591_10000419_pt1 | contig 55136 bp, 48 predicted proteins | sample MAT01_FD_187207 | JGI IMG/M metagenome (GOLD analysis project Ga0209591, IMG submission 187207) | Freshwater microbial communities from Lake Fryxell liftoff mats and glacier meltwater in Antarctica - MAT-01 (SPAdes) (version 2) | ecosystem: Environmental > Aquatic > Freshwater > Ice > Liftoff...
TCGCAACCTAGTGCCGCAACAGGGCGGCAGTGACGGACCGGGCACCTACGTGGACATGTTGCAGACGGACGCCTCGATCAACCCCGGCAACTCTGGTGGACCGCTGGTGAACGCACTCGGTCAGGTCATCGGCGTGAACACCTCGATCTTCTCGCCGACGGGCGGCAGCATCGGTCTTGGATTCGCGATTCCGATCAATCGCGCCATGCGTGTTGCAGAAGACCTGTTGAAACACGGCGCAGTTCGGCATCCGTGGATCGGTCTGCGTCTCGCACAGCCGACAGGCAACACACCGCGTGAGGTGCTGCGCTCCGGAGTCGTCGTGCGGAGCGTCGTTCTGGGCTCGCCAGCGGCGCGTGCAGGAATCAAGCCGGGCGACCAGATTGTGCGGAGCCGCGGTCGTCTGTTGCGGAACATGTTCGACTGGGAAGGCGAGATGCTCGACCTGCGCGTCGGCGAACAGGCAACGATGGTCCTGCGACGCGAAGGCGCCGAGGAGACGGTGACGGTCACCCCCGCCGAAATGCCCGAGGTGGGGGCGAAGAAGGTTGAAGTCTTGCGCGATGTGCAGCTGGTGACGCTCACTCAGGCCATCCGACAGGAGCGCGGCATTCGCTCGGCGAAAGGGGCGTTGGTCGTCAACGCCAGCGATCGCGTGATGGACCAGCTTGGCGTGATGCCAGGCGATCTGATCATCGGCGTGAATCGCTCGTCGGTGTCGTCAGCCGAAGAGGTGGCGCGCGCGCTCGAACAGCTTGCGGGCCGCGGCGTCATTCAACTCACCATCGAACGGCGTGGTTCGATCTACTCCACACAGTTTTACATTCAATGATCACTGTGTCGCATACGAATTACTCGTCGCCGCTGGCTGAGCGATACGCGTCGCCTTCGATGCTCGAACTGTGGGGCGCACAGAACCGATACGGTCTGTGGCGCCGCCTCTGGCTCGCACTGGCCGAGGGTGAGAAGCGTCTCGGCGTCGATATTCCCGATGCAGCGATTGCTGAAATGCGCGCGACGGTGGACCAGATCGACTTCGCCGCTGTCGCCGACTATGAGCGCCGCTTTCGGCACGATGTGATGGCGCACGTCCATGCCTTCGGCGACGCAGCGCCCTCGGCGAAGGCGTTCATCCATCTCGGCGCAACATCGGCATTCGTCACGGACAACGCCGACCTGATTCTCATGCGCCGGGGTCTCGAGGTGCTGCGCGCGAAGCTGGCGGCGTCGCTGCGCGCAATGGCGACCTTCGCCCGCGAGTGGCGGAGCGAACCGACGCTGGGCTACACCCATCTGCAATCGGCACAGCTGACCACGGTCGGGAAGCGCTGCACGCTCTGGATGCAGGATTTTCTGCTCGACCTGGCAGACCTCGAGCATCGGATTGCGACGCTGCCGTTTCGTGGCGTCAAGGGCACGACAGGAACCCAGGCAAGCTTCCTCGCGCTCTTCGACGGCAATCATGCGAAGGTGCGCGAACTGGATCGCATGGTCACGAGAGAAATGGGCTTTCCGCGACCGCTGCCGGTGACCGGACAGACATACAGCCGCAAGCTGGATGCGCAGGTGCTTGGCGTGGTGAGTGGCATTGCCGCGAGCGCATCGAAGTTCAGCGGTGACATTCGCATGCTGCAGGCGTTCGGTGAGATCGAGGAGCCCTTCGAGCGGGAGCAGATCGGAAGTTCCGCGATGGCGTACAAGCGCAATCCCATGCGCGCCGAGCGTATTGCATCCTTGGCGCGCTTTGTCCTGTCGCTGGAGCCAAATGCGAATCAGACGCATGCGGTGCAGTACTTCGAGCGCACGCTCGACGATTCCGCCAATCGTCGGTTGGTGATCCCGGAGGCGTTCCTCGCCTGCGACGCGATCCTGATCCTGGTGGCCAACATCGCGAAGGGGCTCGAGGTGCATCCGGAGCGGATTCGTCGACGTGTGGATGACGAGTTGCCGTTCATGGCGACGGAAGAGCTGATCGTCAACGCCGTTCGCGCCGGCGGTGATCGACAGCAGGTTCACGAAGTGATTCGCCGTCATGCAATTGCCGCTGCGCGCGCCGTGAAGGACGAGGGCGTTCGGAACGATATGCTGGAGCGCCTGAGCGAGGATACGGAGTATCCCGTGAACATCGACGAATTGCGACGCACGATGGTGCCGAGCCGATTTGTCGGCCGCAGCGCCGAGCAGGTGGACGAGTTTCTCGCTGAGGAGGTTGAACCGGCGCTGGCGGGGATATCCACTGATGAAACAGCGGCCGGAGCGGTGCGTGTTTGAGGCGCGGCCGACGCCCGTTGGTGTCCCCACCACCCGGCTGCCGCTGTTTCATGCGGCACGTGGCAAGGTGCGTGATGTGTACGAGGTTGATGACGAGCGCCTGCTGCTCGTTGCCACTGATCGCGTGAGTGCGTTTGACGTCGTGATGCGTGAGGCAGTGCCGTACAAGGGCATCGTGCTGACGCAGTTGACAGCCTGGTGGCTCAGGCTGCTCAGCGCCGATGTCCCGCATCACATGATCTCCGCAAACGCGGACGAGATCATTCGCGACGTGCCGGAGCTTGCAGCGCATCGCGCGACGATTGCGGGCCGCGCGATGCTGGTCAAGCGAGCACAGATTTTTCCGATTGAGTGTGTGATTCGCGGATACCTCAGCGGATCGGCGTGGAAGGAGTACGCGGCGCACGGCACCCTGGCGGGTGAAGCGCTGCCGGCTGGCCTTGTGGAAAGCGATGCGCTGGCGCCGGCGATCTTCTCTCCCGCGACGAAGGCCGTCACCGGACACGATGAGAACATCACGATCGATCGGATGCGCGGATTCCTTGGCGAGGGGCACGCGCGCGATCTGGAAGCGCTGACGCGCATGATCTATGCGCGCGGCGTGCGGGTGGCTGCCGAACGCGGGATCATCATTGCGGACACGAAGTTTGAATTTGGTATCGTCCGCGGCAAGATCCTGCTCTGCGATGAAGTGTTGACGCCCGATTCCTCGCGATTCTGGCCGGCGGATGGGTATCGTCCCGGCGGGGTGCAACCGAGCTTCGACAAGCAGCCGCTGCGCGACTATCTCGACCGAGAGCGCGGTGCGGGCCGCTGGAACGGCGAGGCACCGCCGCCGACACTGCCAGAAGAGATCATTGACGCCACCAGTGCTCGTTATCTGGACGCGTACGGTCGCATCACGGGTGCGGCACTCGACCTGACCCAATACACATGAATTTCGCGCGTGAAGGGTATCCATTCATGGCGCTCAGCGCGACAGTCGCCGTTGCCATGCTGTCCATCGCTGTCTGGCGCCGCAGTTGGTCGCTGTGGCTCCTCGGGATGCTGCTGCTGCTGGTCGCGGTCTGGGTCGCGTGGTTCTTTCGGGATCCGGAGCGTACCGGTCCCGGAGGCGAACGGGCGGTGATTGCCACGGTGGATGGGAAGGTCGTCATGGTCACGCAGGTGGATGAGCCGATGTATGTCTCCAGCCGCCACGGAGATGCGGCCGGCCGGGGGTCGCGCCATGGACTGATTCGCTTCGCATCGCGAATTCATGTATTTGTGCCGACAGATTCCACGGTGTCGGTGACGCCCGGTCGACGCACCGTCGCGGGCAGCGCAGTGATCGCGCAACTTCCGGCCTGATGCGCGCCACTGGTGGCCGCCCTGACCGCCCGACGGGGATGCGCCGTGCCGTGGTGCTCTTCCCCGGCGGGCTGACGCTCGGCAATCTCTTCTTCGGCATCTTCGCGATGATCAGCGCCAGCCGCGGCGAGTTTGGTCGCGCCGTGCTGTTCATCGTCTGTGGCGGGGTCTGCGACATGCTGGATGGTCGTGTTGCGCGCGCCACGAACTCCGGCACCGAGTTCGGCGAGCAGCTCGATTCACTGGTGGATGCCATCTCGTTTGGGCTCGCACCGGCAATGATCACGTACTTTGCGGTGCTCACGCCATCGGAACCCGGCCGCGATCGTTGGGCGTGGATCCTGGTCTTTTTCTTCTGCATGTGCGCCGTACTCCGCCTCGCGCGATTCAACGTCACTCAAGCGGGCGAGAAGAAGAGCTACTTTCTCGGGTTGCCGAGTCCGGCGGCCGGCGGCACGCTCGCCACGTATCACTGGTTTGCACAGACGAAGCTCTATCAGCAGACCGTGATTGGCGATCTTCCGTGGCACGAGCTCGTGAAATACCTGATGGTGGGCCTCTCGTTGCTCATGATCAGCAATGTCCGCTATCCGGCATTCCCGCGCACGGGGTTTCGTGACTGGCGTGGGTTGCTCGGGTCGGTGACCGTTCTCACCTGCTTCGCCGGCGCCATCTTCCTGCCGCGCGAATTCTTCTTTCCGGCTGGATTGACGTATGTGCTCGTGGGACTCATCGGCACGCTGCTGCAGTCGCTGAGTGATCGTCCGGAGCCTCTGGCCTCCGAAGAACTCGCAGACGAACTCGCCGATGGTCGTGCAACGGCCGCGTCGGATGCGCTCACCGTCGTCGACGGCAATCGGCGCCGGAAACGTCGTCGCACGCGCGACGACAACGCCGTCATACCCCCGCCGTCCGCTTCGTCAACATCTCGCTCGCGTCAAGAACCCATCGAATGAGTCGCTACCGCGTCAGTGTGCATATCGTCCCGCGCAAGGGACTGCTCGACCCGCAGGGCAAGGCTGTATCCGATGCGCTGCATGCCCTTGGTTTCAATGCGGTCACGGATACACGGATCGGCCGCTACATCGTGCTCGATATGGCGGCGGACAGCGCCGCGGCAGCTGAGGTGCTGGTCAGGGAAATGTGCGACAAGCTGCTCGCCAATCCGGTGACGGAAGACTATCAGATCGCTTCGTCGGTGACGGTCTGACGATGAAGTTCGGCATCATCACTTTCCCGGGATCCAACTGCGACGTCGACGCGATGCATGCTGTTGCGGACGCGCTTGGCCAGACCGCAGTCTCGCTCTGGCATCGCGATCGCGATACGCAGAACTGCGACGTGTTGATCCTGCCCGGCGGCTTCAGCTACGGCGACGCGCTCCGCGCCGGCGCCATTGCACGTTTCAGCCCCATCATGCAGGAGGTGGTCGCACATGCAGAGCGCGGCGCGCCGGTGATCGGGATCTGCAACGGCTTTCAGATTCTGTGCGAGTCGCACCTGCTGCCCGGCGCGCTGATGCGCAACGAGGGTCTCAAGTTCATCTGCGACTGGGTCCACCTGCGCGTTGAGGGAACAGCGCCGATGTATCTGAACGCGTACCAGCCGCATCAGGTCTTGCGCATTCCGATCGCCCACGGCGAAGGGCGATACGCCGCTGACGACGCCACGCTCGATGGACTCGAGCAGAATGGGCAGGTTGTATTCCGATACTGCAACGCCGACGGGACGGTCACGCCGTCCGCCAACCCGAACGGCGCGATGCGCAACATCGCGGGAGTCACGAATGCAGCGGGGAACGTCCTGGGCATGATGCCACATCCCGAACGCGCAGTCGAACAGTTGCTCGGATCGACGGACGGATTGCCGCTCTTTGAAGCGTTGCTGTCGCGGGTTGGCGCATGAGCACGACACCGTCGAACGTGCAACCGCGTCCGGGCGACCCGGCGATCACACCCGCGCTCGTCGCCGAGCATGGACTCACGCCATTCGAGTATGACAAACTGCTTGGACTGCTCGGACGCGAGCCGACGTTCACCGAGCTGGGGATCGTCAGCGCGCTGTGGAGCGAGCACTGCTCATACAAGCATTCACGTCCGGTGTTGAAGACGTTGCCGACGCAGGCGCCCTATGTGCTTCAGGGGCCCGGTGAGAACGCGGGTGTGATCAGCGTCGGCGATGGGCTCGCGGTTGCGTTCAAGATCGAGAGTCACAACCACCCGTCTGCGGTGGAGCCGTATCAGGGTGCGGCGACGGGTGTCGGTGGTATTCTCCGCGACGTGTTCACGATGGGGGCACGCCCGATCGCGATGCTCAACTCGCTCCGATTCGGCAGTCTCGACACGCCGCGCGTGCGGTGGTTGATGTCTGGCGTCGTGAAGGGCATCGGCGACTACGGCAACTGCATCGGTGTCCCGACTGTCGCCGGCGATGTCATGTTCGACCCGGCGTACGAAGGGAACCCGCTTGTGAATGCCATGTGCGTGGGGCTCATGCGTGAGGACGAGCTGATCACTGCCAAGGCGCAGGGCATCGGGAATCCGATTCTCGCCGTCGGTGCCAGAACCGGCCGGGATGGAATTCACGGTGCCAGCTTTGCCTCCGAGGATCTCAGTGCGGAGAACGAGGCGAAGCGTCCGCGTGTGCAGGTTGGCGATCCATTCACCGAGAAGCTCCTGCTCGAGGCATCGCTCGAACTCATTCGCAGCGGCCACATCGTGGCGATTCAGGATATGGGCGCGGCGGGCCTGACGTCGAGCAGCGCAGAGATGGCCGAACGCGGCGACGTCGGCGTCGTGATCGATGTCACGAAGGTGCCGGTTCGCGAGGAGGGCATGACGCCGTACGAGATTCTGCTGAGCGAGAGTCAGGAGCGGATGCTCGTGGTGGCCAGGCGCGGACACGAGGAACAGGCGAAGGCGATTCTGCAAAAGTGGGAGTTGCAGGCCGAGGTGATCGGAGAAGTGATCGCCGAGCCGGTCTATCGAGTGGTCGAGGGCGACCGTGTGGTTGCGGAGTTTCCCGGCAGTCGACTCGTGACGGAGTGTCCGCAGTATCATCCCGAGGCGCGCGAGAGCGAGTTGATCGCGGGTCTGCGGGCGCGAGACCCACACGCGGTCGCCGAGCGCGCAGAAGAGGTTGATCCGGCGTGGACGCTTGCGCAGCTCCTGTCTTCACCGACGATCGCGAGCAAGCGCTGGATCTATCGCCAGTACGATTCACAGGTTCGCACGAGCACTGTGGTGGGTCCGGGCGCCGGGGACGCCGCCGTGGTGCGGTTGCGCGGCACCAACAAGGCGCTGGCGCTCAAGACCGACTGCAACTCGCGCTACGTGTACCTCGACCCACGCATGGGTGGACGGATCGCAGTCGCCGAGGCGGCGCGGAACGTCGCCTGTGCGGGTGGACGACCGATGGCAATCACGAACTGTCTCAACTTTGGCAATCCGAAGAAGCCGGAGGTGTTCTACCAGTTCCGTGAAGCCGTGTATGGCATGGGTGACGCATGTCGAGCGCTGGGAACACCGGTCACTGGCGGAAATGTTTCGCTGTACAACGAGAATCCGAACGGCGCCGTCTTTCCGACGCCGACAATCGGGATGGTGGGTCTGATATCAGACGTTGCGCACATCACGCGCAATTCGTTCCGTCAGGCCGGTGACCGGATCGTGCTGCTGGGTGAATCGACCAACGAGCTGGGTGCCAGTGAGTACCTCGCCCGAGTGCATTCACTGACGATCGGTGCCGTACCCGTCGTCGATCTCGATCATGAGAAGCGCCTGGTGGACGCCCTGTTGGCCGCGATTGCGAGTGGTGTGGTTCACTCCGCGCACGACGTCAGCGAGGGCGGTTTTGCAGTGGCCATTGCTGAATGCTGTCTGGGTGATGGGGAACAGATGCTTGGCGCTCACGTGGATGTGAGCGACCCGTTGATTCCGGCCGATCGTGCGTTGCTCTGGGGCGAGTCGCAGGGGCGCATCCTGGTGAGTACCAGCGATGCCGATGCCGTCATGGCGTTCGCCGCTGCTGTCGGTGTTCCGGCGCAGGTCATCGGTCAGGTGACGACGGAGCCACGACTGGTGATCACGACGCACGGAAGGACGCTCGACACCCCGCTCGCACCGATGGCTGATGCGTTCTTCAATGCGATCCCTGCGCTGATGCAGCGGGCCGCCACCGCGACGGCCTGAGGGCGAAGCGCATGTGTGGAATCTTTGGAATCTTTGGTACGCCCGATGCCGCGGCGTTGACCCATCTCGGCCTGTACGCGTTACAGCACCGCGGACAGGAATCGGCGGGGATCGTGACGGTCGATCTGACCGGAGCAGCGCATCCCATCCGCGCGATGGGACTCGTCTCCGAGGCGATTCCAGCCTCGGCGATCCCTCCGCTGATCGGCAACGTCGCGATCGGTCACACACGGTATAGCACGGCCGGCAGCTCAACGGTCGAGAATGCACAGCCGATCATGGCTCGCTTCAAGGGCGGTGTGATTGCCCTGGCCCACAACGGGAATCTGACGAACGCCTCTGAAATCCGCGCAGATCTGGAGGCGCAGGGGTCGATCTTCACGTCGACGATGGACTCCGAGGTCCTGCTGCATCGTCTGGCGCGCTCCTCGCACGAGGATCCGATTGACCGGCTGAAGGACGCCCTCACCGGTGTCGAGGGGGCATACTCGCTGGTCGTGTTGATCAATCAGACGCTGCTCGCCGCACGCGATCCTCGTGGCTGGCGTCCACTCGTCCTCGGACGCGTGGGCGAGAGCATCATTGCGACCAGCGAGACGTGCGCGCTCGACATAGTGAACGCAACGCTGTTGCGGGAAGTGCAGCCGGGCGAGATCGTCTCATTCGAGCAGGGAGAGATGCGCAGCGTGCAGGCGTTCGAGGTCATGCCGCTCAAGAAGTGCGTGTTCGAGCACGTCTATTTCGCCCGCCCGGACAGCCAGATCTTTGGGCACAGCGTTGACCGTGCGCGCCGCGCACTGGGAAAGCAGCTGGCGCGCGAGTGTCCCGCCCCGATGGCCGATCTCGTCTTCGCCGTGCCCGATTCGTCGAACGCCGCCGCGCTTGGATACGCCGAGGAAAGCGGCCTCCCGCTGGAGCTGGCGCTGATTCGGAACCACTACATCGGACGGACCTTCATTCAGCCCACGCAATCGGGGCGTGTTGCGAAGGTCAAGGTGAAATACAACGCCGTTCGTGAGGTGCTCAACGGCCGCAGCGTGGTCATGATCGACGATTCCATCGTCCGCGGCACGACGACGCGGGGATTGGTCAAGATGATTCGCGACGCCGGTGCACGAGAGGTGCACATGCGCGTGAGCTCGGCCCCGGTGACGGGGCCCTGCTGGTACGGGATCGACACCCCCCGAAAGGAAGAGTTGATCGCATCCGCGAGAAGTGTGACCGAGATTGGTGAGGCGCTCGGTGTGGACTCTCTCGGCTATCTCTCGATCGATGGGATGCTCTCAGCGGTTCCCGGCGGCCCAACCGGCTTCTGTGACGCATGTTTCAGCGGCAACTATCCGACTGCCGCACCGGCCGACCTCGTCTCCGGCAGGGCGTACGGCTGCTGATCCGCGACCGTTCATCGTTCCTCTCCACCATCCCTGTCCCCTGTGTCCACGACATCACCGATGACTGATCGCCGCTACGTGTATTTCTTCGGGAATGGTCGCGCCGACGGTACGCGTGAAATGAAGGCGATTCTGGGCGGCAAGGGGGCGAACCTCGCCGAGATGACCAACATCGGCGTTCCGGTACCGCCGGGGTTCACGATGACCTGTGAACTGTGTGCGATCTATCTGCAGGATCAGACGTACCCGGAGGAGCTTCGGACTGAAGTCGCAGCCAACCTGACGCGCCTCGAGGAGGTGTCGGGGAAGACGTTTGGCGACGCATCCAATCCCCTGCTCGTCTCGGTTCGCTCAGGTGGCGCGGTGTCGATGCCGGGCATGATGGAGACGATTCTCAACCTCGGCCTCAATGACGAGACGGTCGAGGGACTTGCCCGCAATAGCGGGAATGCGCGCTTCGCTTTCGACAGCTATCGTCGCTTCCTGCAGATGTACGGCGATGTTGTGCTCAGCGTGCCACTGCAGAAGTTTGAGCATCTGCTCGAGGTGAAGCGACTGACGCAGGGTGTCGAGAACGACTCCGACCTCAACGAAGCCTCGCTGCGTGCGTTGGTGGACGAGTACAAGCTGCTGGTTCGACACGCTGCCGGTGTGGATTTTCCGATGGATCCGGTCCAGCAGTTGTGGGGCGCGACCGAGGCGGTATGGCGCAGCTGGATGTTGAAGAAGGCTGTCGACTATCGCCGCGTGAACGGGATTTCTGACGACATCGGCACTGCCGTCAGCGTGGTGGCGATGGTCTTTGGCAACATGGGTGATGACTCCGGCACCGGTGTCGCGTTCACGCGTGACCCGTCGACCGGCGAGCGCATGTTTTACGGTGAGTTCCTCGTCAACGCACAGGGTGAAGACGTCGTCGCCGGAATTCGCACCCCGTTGCGCATCGAGCAGATGGAGCGGATGCTCCCGGCGGCGTACAAGGAGCTCCTGGTGACGCAGCTCGCGCTTGAGACGCACTTCCGCGATATGCAGGATCTGGAGTTCACCGTTGAGCGCGGCAAGCTGTTCCTGCTCCAGACGCGTAACGGCAAGCGGACCGCCGCTGCAGCGCTGCGAATCGCGCGTGACATGGTGAACGAGTCGCTGATCACTCCGAACGAGGCGGTCATGCGGGTGCCGGCACACCAGCTCGACCAGTTGCTGCATCCGGTGATCGATGCCGGTCAGCGAGCACCGGTGATCTGCAAAGGACTCCCTGCCTCACCGGGCGCCGCAAGCGGCATTGCAGTCTTTGATGCTGATACCGCTGAACGGCGTGCGGCCCGCGGTGACAGTGTGATTCTGGTTCGCGACGAAACCACGCCGGAAGACTTTCACGGTATGGTGGTCGCGCGTGCCGTTCTCACCGCGCGCGGCGGGATGACGAGTCATGCGGCGGTGGTCTGTCGCGGCATGGGCAAGTGCGCTGTCGTCGGTGTGCCGACGATGATGGTTGACGCGGAGGGGCGACAGTTCAAGGTTGGCGAGATCATCGTCCGTGAAGGCGACTGGATCACGGTGGACGGCGCGACCGGAAACGTCTATCTGGGCGAACTGCAGACGGTGCCGAGTGAGGTGATGCGCGTGATCAACGGCACCATCCGTCCGGAGCAGGCTCCCGTGTACCTGGCCTTCCGCGAGGTTCTGGAGTGGGCCGATCAATCGCGCCGGTTGCGCGTTCGCGCGAACGCCGACACACCGAAGGATGCCCGAATTGCCCGCGCCTTCGGTGCCGAGGGCATTGGCCTCTGCCGCACCGAGCACATGTTCTTCGAGGGCGACCGCATCAACGCGGTCCGCGAGATGATTCTAGCGCACGACGAGAGTGGGCGGCGTCGCGCGCTGGCCAAGCTGCTCCCGATGCAACGAAGCGATTTCGAGTCGATCTTCGAGGCGATGAACGGGTTCCCGGTGAACATCCGCCTGCTCGATCCGCCGCTGCACGAGTTCCTTCCGCACGGCGGCGAGGAGATGAAGATGCTGGCCCGTCAGCTTGGCGTGTCGCGTGAGGAGTTGCTCCGGGTGGTCGATTCACTGCGCGAGACGAATCCGATGCTCGGTCACCGCGGTGCGCGACTGCTGGTCACCTACCCCGAGATCACCGAGATGCAGGCGCGTGCGATCTTCGAGGCCGCGGTGAAGGCCAAGCGTCGCGGGATCATCGTCAAGCCGGAGATCATGGTTCCGCTGATCATGAGCGCGAAGGAGCTGCAGCATCAACGGGCGATCATCGAAGACGTCGCGCGACAGGTGCTGGGTGGCATGGGTGAACCGATCGAGTATCAGATTGGTACGATGATCGAGTTGCCCCGCGCCGCATTGACCGCCGCCGAAATCGCCAGGCACGCCGAATACTTCTCGTTCGGCACAAACGACCTGACGCAGACGACGCTCGGGTTGTCGCGCGACGATGCGGGACGCTTCCTTCCACTCTACGTGGAGAACGGAATGCTCCCCGACGATCCGTTTCAGGTGCTCGACCAGGATGGCGTCGGCAAACTGATCCGGATTGCGATGGAATCGGGACGAAAGACGCGCCCCGGGATGAAGGCGGGAATCTGCGGAGAACACGGCGGCGATCCGAAGAGTATTGCGTTCGTTCACCGCACCGGATTGGACTACGTGAGCTGTTCCCCGTTTCGCGTACCGATCGCACGTCTGGCGGCTGGCCAGTCGGCGCTGGAAACGTAACCCGCCGTCAGATCGTGTAGCCGTCGTCGATCACGAGATCTGTTCCCGTGATCATCGCGGCGGCGTCAGACGCGAGGTAGCAGACTGCCGCCGCAATCTGCTCCGGCGTCGCGAAGCGCGATCCACCGGGTGCTGCGGCCAGCGCCGCATACGCCGCATCTTCAGAGCCGAGCTGCCCGACCATGTCGCGAAAGAACGGCATGCCGGACCAGAGCGGGGTGCGAACGCCCGCCGGTGACACGGTGTTCACCCGGACAGCGCATCCCATCGTCTGGCATTCTCTGGCGACGACTCTGGCGAGCATCCGCACGCCCGCCTTGCTCGACGAGTACGCTGCTGCGCCGGGTGCCGCCTTGATGCCGGAAGCCGACGCGATGGCGGTGATGCTGCCGCCACGTTCGCGCAGCGCACGAACTCCGTACTTCATCGCGAGGAAGCTTCCGTCGAGGTTCACGGCGGTCACACGCCTCCACTCCACAAGTGTCATATCGACGATCGGCGCGCCTGCCGAGATGCCGGCGGCGTGGACCACCAGGTTGAGGTTCCCCACCGTGGCGACCGCGTTCTCCCACTGAGACTCATCGGTCACGTCGAGGGCGAGTGGATGCGCGATTGCCCCCGTCGAGCGAATGTGCGCGACCGTTTCACCAACCCCTGTCGCATCGATATCGGCACACCACACCTCGGCGCCACCGCTGGCGAAAGCCGCAGCACAGGCAGCGCCGATCCCGGACGCCGCACCCGTCACCAGCGCCACCTGTGATTCAAAGGGTCGAGTCATCTCAGCGTTCACTCTGTGCCCTGAAGCCCATCGCGCTATTGAGCCAGCGAACGAAAGGTGTCATGGTGCGCCACAGTACCTCGAGTCGGTCGGGCAAGGCGGCGGACGTCACCTCGGCCTGAGAGAGATCCGACCACGCTGTGAAGCTCTGGTACCGCAGCCATTCGGCAGCCGGATGATTCGCGTCGAACCCACGTGGCATGCGTTTCAGCATGGCCTCGGTCGACAGATCGCCGAACGCTTTCCGGAACGGCCTTGCGCGGACAATCGACTCGAATTCTTCATGCCCGACATCGAGTGCCGCACGTACCCGCTTCAGTGCCGGTGCCGGCGGCATCCAGATACCACCACCCGCGATGCAGGCGCGCGGCTCGAGGTGAAAATAGAACCCGGCACCGCCGTGCACTGCATCCGCGCCCACAGTGCCGCGCGAATCGCGGTGAAAGAACCAGCACGCCGCATTTATCTTGTAGGGCGCCTTGTTCTTGCTGAAGCGGATATCACGGTGAATGCGGAACATGCTGCCCTTGATCGTTCCGGTGATTTCAGGCGCGAATCCGGCAAGGCGTGCGTCCATCTCTTCGATCAACGCCTTCATCGGCACGCGAAGGCTCGCCTCATAGGTGTCGCGTCGCGCTTCGAACCACTCTCGATCGTTGTTCGCCTTCAGGCCCCGCAGGAACGTAAAAGCGGCGGTTGGAAAGCCGTTGAACTCGACATCGACCGCTGCGATCGGTGCGGCGCCCCTCTTCTTCATCGCGACCATCCTGCGGGCCTCCGGAGAATGAAATTGTCATTGCTGTTCGTTCGACCATACCAATCGGCACCCATACGGGACACTGTGTCCAGTTTGACCGGATCGATGGTGCCATCCTCAGCCAGGATCCCCGGATCGGCGTGGGCGACGACGACCTCACCAAGGATGATCGCGCAGGCTGGCGATGCTTCCGGATACTGCGCGAACGAGGCCACCTTGCACTCGAAGCTCATCGGTGATCCTGCCACCCGCGGCGGCGCAACCGCCTGCGATGCGAGCGCTGCAACGCCAGCCGCTTCGAACTCGTTCTCGCCTTCGGCAAAGGCGAACGACGTCTCGTTCATCTGATCCACCATGGCGTGCGGCACGATGCTCACGACGAATTCGCCGGTGTCGCGAATGTTGCGCGCGGTATCCTTCAGCGAGCCATCGGGATGATGCTGCGGGCAGATCATCAGCGTTGGCGGCGCCGGCGTCACCATCTGGAAGAAGCTGAACGGCGCGAGATTCAGCCGCCCGTCGGCGGAGCGGGTCGAGACCCATGCCACCGGTCGCGGCGTGATGGTCGATGCCATCCAGAAATAGGCCGTCCGGCGATCCATCGCCGAGAAGTCGAGCACCATGCATCCTCACCCGAGAGTCGTCCATTGCCAAGCCGTGCGCTGAGCGCCAGAGACAAGATCGCACCGGAAACACGAAGGACCCAACCGGTTGGCTGAGTCCTTCATGTTTGGCATGGAGGCGCCGGGAATCGAACCCGGGTCCGAAAATGCTTCCGCTACGGCTTCTACGTGTGTGTCCCACCGATTGAGGTCTCTCGCCGCTGGCCAGTGGGCCGCCCACGTCGAGACAAGTCACCTTGAGTTTCGCACGCCGACCGGCAACACCTTCGGAGCACTATCCCGGATTTGCGATACGTATACAGCCGCCCCGGGCGGGCTTCCATATACGCACTGCTGGTCTAACTAAAAGTTAGGCAGCCAGGGCCAAGTTGTTGTTGGCGATTGTGTTTTCCCAGATGGATTAACGAGGGGTCCGAGAACCTCGACACGCTACCGTAACTGCTACATCCCCGTCGAAGCCAAGTCGCCCCCGACAGTTCCAATCTACACGCTCGACCGCTCCAGTGCACCTGGCAGCGGGTCCTGCAACTACTCCCCCTCCCCACCGTCTTCTGGGATACCCTCGCCCTCGTCCACCGGTTCCGAGTTCAACGGCCGGGCGAAGCGGACGCAATTGCGCCCCTCGCGCTTGGCCGCATAGAGCGCCTTGTCAGCCGCCGGAAACAGTTCGTCGCCCACTCGCGCCGTCTCGGGGTACGAGGCCACCCCGAAGGATGCCGTGATGTGTACCAGATGCTCCCCGACGCCGATCGTCTTCCCTTCAATCGAAGCTCGCATTCGTTCGGCGACCTCCCACGCCATCGCGACGTCGGCCTTACCCAACAGCATCACGAACTCCTCGCCACCGTACCGGGCGACAAGATCGACGCCACGCACATTCGTGGACAGCGAAGCGGCGATCGATCGGAGAACGTGATCGCCGACTTCATGACCGTAGAGGTCGTTCACGCGCTTGAACTCGTCCACATCGCAGACCACCAGTCCCACGTTGTGCCCGAAACGATCTGCCTCCGCCACCGCGCGCGCCAGCGCTTCATCGAACGCGCGGCGATTCGCCACTCCGGTCAGCGGATCGGTGCGGGAACGACGCGTGGCCTCTTCCATCTGCCATACCGTATCCAGCGACACCGACGCAACCGCCGCAAGGAGCCGCACGTTGCGCATGTCGCGCAGCAGCACGCCCCCAACCGCGTCGCTCTCGACGACGATTGCACCCGAGACGGCGCCCGCCTGCTTGAACGGCACCACACTGAGGCTGCCAAGGCCGCTCACGATGTGTCCAGCGCTGAAAACCGGCGTCACCTGCTCGAGTTGCTGCGCATCCTCCCAGACCTGCGGAAGTCCGGCGGCGCACAGCTGGCCGACGAGCGAGTCCGCCGAGACGGGAGATCCCTGCTCGATGTGGTGGCCGGCGGTCACGCTCTGGATGACTCCGGTGCCCGTTTCCGGATACCATCGGACCAAGGACGCGCGGGTCGCTCCTGTCACCGTCAGCGCTGAATCACAGATCGACTGGCCGAGCGTGGATACCGTGCGCTGCTGCGCGAAAGACTGCGACGCCTGCAGCAGTGACTGCGCCTGCCGATTCTGTCGGCTGTGCTCCGCCTGCGTCTCGAGGAGCTGTGCAAGCATGCCGAGGTTGTCGGCAAATCGCGGCAACCACCGCGCGAGCACGGCGTGCGCGACACCGAGCTTCGGCGCGTGCAGTGAGAGTACGCCTGACGTGTATGCGGGGCCGGGAACGTTGACAGCGGCAACCGTCCCTTCGTCTGCGCGATCGAACAGCGCCACGCGTGCCGCTGATTTTACCGCAAGCAGTTCCCCGCCGAGCGCGTGATGGCCGTTCTCCCACCGCGCACCGGCGTCGCTTGCCCATGCGACAGGCGAGAGCGACGTACCAGCGCGGTTCGCACGCCAATAGACCGCATCCGTGACGCCCAGCGTGTCGCGAACCTGTCGCAGATAGCGCGCGAGCGCCTCGGTGCGCGTCTGTACCTCAACCGCTTCCGATTCCGCCAGAGAACGAGCGTCGACAAGTGCGCTCGGAAGCTCCAGCGCGACATCGTTTACGCTTGCACTTGCGGCAAATGCCGGAAGCTCCGCAAGCGTCTTCATGGTGCCACGCTGCAACGAGCGCATGATGTACACCACGGGTAGCGCAGTCACCGTTACCAGCACCACGAGACCGTACCCGACGTCGCTCCACGACAGCGGCACGCCGGCGATCAACGGCGCAATGAAGCAGATGACCGACACGCCCGTGACACCGATGAACACCCCACGCCAGCCAGTTGCCACCGTCGCACCGAGTGCGCAGACGCACGCGGCGACGAAGGCCGTCGACTGAGGACCGAACGTCGCCACAGCCAGCAGCGCGGCAAAGGGCGCCAGCAGGCTTGACGCGTAGCCAATCGCGCGACGGCGCGCGTCGGTCGTCGACGGCAGCAACAGCACCGCGATCCCGCCCGCGACGAGAATTCCGATCGCCGCGACGGCGTACGACAGTTCGGCGCGATTGTTCGTCGGCTGGGGCAAGCCGGCGATCCGAATCGCGACCGCCGCTGCTGCCGCCCACGGGAGCGTGAGCAACGCGAAAACTGTGTGCCGGCGCACCGATGGTGACTTCACGTTGGCAACGAGATTCGACACTCGACTGGCGTCTGGGGGAAAGCTGCGATGGTCCACTTTGTGCCCTAAGGGTCGGCAGGTGATCACGAACACATGACCTCGGCGCTCCCGGCAACTGGTGCACCTCGTCAATTGTCGGTGACGTTCACTTGGGACGAGTCACCGTGGCGGATGGCACGCCGCGACCGGGGACGCCGACGGCCGAGCTCTGGTCAGTGCTCGGTAGCGAGCGCTGACGTTTCAGTCGAGGGTTCGTCGGAGCCAGGTAACGCAGCGTCGAGATACCGTACGCGATTGTGCAGATAGTCGGCGAAGATGTCTTCCACCTGCATCAGCGAATCCACCTGATGGAGCCGTTCGCGGAGCTTGGCGGAGCCAGGGAGCCCTTTGCAGTACCAGCCCAGGTGCTTCCGAAACTCGATCGCCGCCCCACGCCGATCCACCTCGTAGACGTCAGCCATCCGTGCATGGTCGAGCGCGATCGCGAAGCGCATCTCCACCGGCGGCGGCGCAGGTGCGTCACGCCCCTCGAGGAGGGCGCGGGCCTGATCAAAGATCCACGGTTGCCCGAAGGAGCCGCGGGCGATCATGACCGCGTCGCACCCCGTCTCCGCGCGCATCCGGAACGCATCCTGCGCCGTCTTGATGTCGCCGTTGCCGATCACGGGAATCGAAAGGGCAGCCTTGACGGCCGCAATCTCGTCCCAGTGCGCGTGGCCGGAATACATCTGGGTTCGGGTGCGCGGGTGGAGCGCCAGGGCGCGAGCGCCGGCGTCCTGGCACCGGAGCGCGATGGCCACGGGATCGCGCATCTCCTCATTCCAGCCGCTGCGAATCTTGACCGTCACCGGCAGATAGGTGCTCCCTGCCACGGCGCGAATCACGCGCTGGACGAGGTCCAGATCGCGCAGGCACCCTGACCCACCGTTTCGCTTCACGACCTTCTTGACCGGACATCCGAAATTGATGTCGACAAAGTCAGGCTGGAACACATCGGTGACCAGCCGAGCGGCCTCACCCATCGCCTCTGGATCAGCGCCAAAGATCTGGACGCCGATCGGGTGCTCCTCGGGGGTGAAGCGGAGTTTGGCGATGGTCGCTTCGTTCTCGCGCCGAATCCCTTCAGCCGACAGAAATTCGGTGACGACCACGTCCGCGCCGTGGGAGCGACAGAGGCGCCTGAAGGGCGACTCGGAGACGCCGGCCATCGGTGCCAGAATGAGGGGGACGTCGTGTGCAGCGGGGTACGGGAAGCGCATGGGCGGAAGATACCCGATCCGGGCAACTCCGTGCAGCGATTCGGTTTGACACCCCAAGAGCGGGGGGGTAGCTTCGCCAGTTCCCCTGGGGTCGGCCGCGCTCCCCGCCACCTGTACGACGCGCCCCGGCGACAGCCGCCTGCGCAAGGAATCCGATGGAACTCCGCGATTTTTTCTCCCTCGATGCCGTCCAGCTTGACCTTCAGGGCACGACGAAGGACGACGTACTCAAGGAGTTGATCGGGCTCCTGAGTTTGGATGAGAAGGCCGACGCCATGCTGTTCAAGATGCTGAAGCGTCGCGAGAACCTCGGCTCCACGGGAATTGGGCGCGGGATCGCAATTCCGCACTGTCGCTCGCTGGTGGTCAACAAGCTGCGCGTCGCGTTCGGACGGAAACCGGCTGGCATCGACTTCAAGGCGATGGACGACAAGCCCGTACACTTCTTCTTTCTGATCGTCGCACCGCCGCTCGAGGTGTCCAACCAGTACCTGCCGGTGCTGGGAAAGATCGCCCAGTTCGGCAAGGAGACGGATGTGCCGGAGCGGTTGAGCGCACTGTCAACGCCAGCCGACTTCATGCAGCTGCTGGCGGACAAGAATCTGTAACGTTCCCGCCAGTGGGTCGCGCTGCGGGCGATGCGGCGCGACCGAGTCTCGTTGTTCAGCCAGCCCGGTCGAAGCGCTCGCTGGATCCCTCTGCCGCAGATCGAGTAATCATCACTCCCACTCGATCGTCGCCGGCGGCTTCGAGCTGATGTCGTACACCACGCGGTTCACGCCATCCACTTCGTTGATGATCCGGTTCGAGATCCGGCCCAGCACCTCATACGGGAATGGATACCAGTCGGCCGTCATGCCATCCGTGCTCGTGACCGCGCGCAACGCGATCACATGCTCATACGTGCGCCCATCACCCATTACGCCCACTGACCGGACGGGGAGAAAGACCGCGAATGCCTGCCAGATGTCCGGATACAGCCCAGCCGCACGAATCTCCTCGAGATAGATGGCGTCCGACTTCCGGAGAATCTCGAGCGCGTGTTCGTTGACTTCACCAAGAATCCGGATTGCGAGACCGGGCCCGGGGAACGGATGCCGTCCGACCATCTCCTCCGGCAATCCAAGCTCGCGACCGACGTTGCGCACTTCGTCCTTGAACAGTTCGCGCAACGGCTCGATCAGCTTGAACTGCATGTCCGCCGGGAGTCCGCCAACATTGTGATGCGTCTTGATGGTCGCCGACGGACCACCGGTCGCACTCACGGACTCGATCACGTCAGGATACAACGTGCCCTGCACCAGGAACTTCGCGTCCTTGCCGGCATCCGCACTTGCCTGCTCGAAGACGCGAATGAACGTCGCGCCGATCTTCTTGCGCTTGATCTCAGGCTCCGCATGTCCCGCCAGCCCGTCGAGGAACTGCTTCTCGGCCCGCACGGTGATCAACCGGATACCGAGGTTCGACGAGAAGGTGCGTTCCACCTGCTCACGCTCGTGCAGACGCAGCAATCCCGTGTCCACGAAGATGCACGTCAGCTGATCGCCGATCGCCTTGTGGACCAGCGCGGCAGCGACGGCACTGTCAACGCCTCCCGACAAGCCGCAGATCACCTGCGCATCTCCGACGCGCTCACGGATGCTCGCGATCTGCTGGTCGATGAAGTGCCCCGGCGTCCAGTCAGCCGTGCAGTGACAGATCTCGAACAGAAAGTTCTGCAGCATCTCGGCGCCGCGCACGCTGTGCATCACTTCGGCGTGGAACTGCACCGCGTGAATCGGCTTCGTTTGATGGCGTAAGCCAGCAATGGTCGAACCGCTGCGCGCCGTCTGCACATAGCCCGGTGGCACCGTCTCGACGTGATCGCCGTGGCTCATCCAGACCTGCGACGTGTCGCCGACCTCGAAGCCTGCGAACATCCCGGCGGACTCCATCACCTCGAGGTCCGCGCGACCGTACTCGCGCCGACCGCCGCCAATCACACTCCCCCCCTCCAGGTGCGCGATGAGTTGCATGCCGTAACAGACGCCAAGCACAGGCGCGATGTCGAGCAGCGCCGGATCGATGGTGGGGGCGCCAGCGTCGGTCACTGAACTCGGACCACCGCTGAGAATGATGCCGGTCGGATTCCAGTTCCGGATCCATTCCAGTGAGCGCGTCGACGGATGAATCTCCGAGAACACACGTGCCTCACGCACGCGTCGGGCGATCAACTGTGTGAACTGCGAACCACAGTCGATGATCAGAATGCGACTGCTCACCGTCCACTCCAGTTTGCATCGGTCAATTTGATGATCTCCACCTGACGAGTGTCGAGGTCGAGGATGGCGGCGGTGGGTGCGCCGTGCAGCCACCCACAGGCCTCCCCCGGGTTTACAATCAGCGTCTTGCCCCGCGTCTTCATCTCTTCGCGATGCGTGAAACCGTGCACGACGATATCGTGCGATTCCAACGACCGCGGTGAGGCTTCGTTGAGGTCGTGGACGACGAGAATATTCTTCCCCATCAACTCGAAGCTGTGCGGCGATTCAAACAGCTCGGAACCGAGTCCCGTCATCGCCATCGCACGCAGCGCCTGGTGATCGCCGTCGTTGCGGCCAAAGACACCGTTCAGCGCGAGCTGCAGATCCTGAATCGGCTTGAGGCTGAACGGCGCGCAATAGTCGCCTGCGTGAATGACGTAGCCCACACCTCCGGCAACCATCCGCTTTGCCAGTTCGGCAACCGCGTCGACTCGATCGTGGGTGTCGGCGAGCAGGCCGATGCGCATCAGGCACGTCTCCATTCAGGGACAGTTCGCTCATGGCGCACAAGGTCATCGAAGGTTTCGCGCGCAGTTGCCACGCCCCAGACATCGCCATCCACAAGGACCTCAGCGGGACGCGGGCGCGAGTTGTAGGAGGAGCTCATGACGTAGCCGTAGGCGCCAGCGTTGCGCACGGCGAGGAGCGACCCGGCACCGACATCGGGCATGGCGCGGTCGCGCGCAAGAAAATCACCGGTCTCGCACACAGGGCCCACAACATCCATTGGAAACAGCTGAGCGCGAGTGGGCAGTACCGATTCGATCTCGTGATGCGCTTCGTAGTGCGATGGACGAAGGAGATCGTTCATCCCCGCATCGACGATCATGAAGCGCTTGGCGCCGCTCTCCTTGCGGTACAGCACCTCGGTCAACATCACACCCGCCTCTGCGACGAGAAAGCGTCCGGGTTCAACGATCAGATCGACCCCGGCATCGCCAAACGATTCGTGCAACACGCGAGCAAAGGAGGCGAGGTCCGCGGTCGGATCACCATCGCTGTACGCCACCGGGAACCCTCCGCCTACATCAACCGTGCGCACGGAATCAATTCCGTCAGCACGCAACGCGTCGAGCAGTGAGCGCAACCGACGTTGCGCGTCGGCGAACGCTTCGACGTCCGCAATCTGCGAGCCGATATGCATATCCAGTCCGATCAACTCGATGCCGGGCAACGCGACTGCGCGATGTGCAGCGGCGAGCCCGCGGCCAATCGGGATGCCGAACTTGGTTCCCTCCTCTCCCGTCGCGATGTAGGCGTGTCCGGCGGTGACGTTGACCACGCCGGGGTTGATTCGCAATGAGACCGGTGCAATCGCACCGCGCGCGGTGGCGACCTCGGAGAGGACCTCCAACTCCTCCTCGCTCTCGACGTTCACGCATCGCACGCCGGCATCCAGTGCATACTCCAGGTCACGGCGCGTCTTGCCGACGCCGGCAAACACGATCGCCGAACCGGGAAAGCCCACGGCGCGCGCGCGATGCAACTCGCCCGATGACACGACGTCCACGCCCGCCCCGCACTCGCGAATCACATGCAGGAGCGCGAGGTTGGAGTTGGCCTTCATGGCGTAGTGGATGTGCACCGGCAGTGCGGCGAGCGCGCTGACGAGGTGCGCATATGCCCCACGAACCGACGCGGCCGAATACACGTACACCGGGGTACCAACCGCGGCGGCGATCTGCGTCAGTGATACCTGCTCGCACACGAGTTCGCCGTCCCGTCGCCAGAAGCCCTCCATCAGTACGCTTTGGCCCATAAGACCTCGAGCTGGGCCGGCTCGCCTGTGACCATGCAGCGCGTGGGCGCAACCGCCGATCGGAACTCAGGATCGGGAATGCAGCGAATCGTCGCTTTCGTCTCCTCCTTCACCTTCGCTTCCACCGCCGGGTCGCCGTTCCAGCCAGCGTATACAAACCCACCCGGCCCTTCCATGATCTCCTTGAACCGATTGTACGTGATGTCGCCCCGATAGCTGTTGGCTTCGCGGCGCGCCAGCGCGGCGGCGAACATGTCATTCTGCATCGTGTCCAGGGTGCGATGAATCGTCTCCAGCACGCCATCGAGCGAGACCGGCGTCTTGCCCTTCACATCGCGCCGCACGAGGACGCATTGATTCGCGGCGACATCACGCGGCCCGATCTCCATGCGTATCGGCACGCCGCGCAACTCCCAGTGATAGTACTTGGCGCCCGGCTTGATACCGATGCGGTCATCCACGTGGGCCGAGACGCGCCCGACCAACCCGCGTTCACGGCCGCTGATCTCTGCCTTCACGCGGTGGGCCAACTCGAACACCGTCGCCCGCTCTTCATCGGTCTTCCAGATCGGCACGATCACGACTTCGACCGGCGCCAGCTTCGGCGGAAGCTGGAGACCGCTGTCATCGCCGTGCGTCATCACCAACCCACCGATCATGCGCGTGCTCACACCCCAGGAGGTGTTCCATGCGTGCTCGATGCCGCCAGCTTCGTTCTGGAAGGTGAGATCGAACACCTTCGAAAAGTTCTGGCCGAGGTTGTGGGACGTGCCGGCCTGCAGCGCACGATTGTCCTGCATCATGGCTTCGCAGGAATACGTGCGCACCGCACCGGCAAACCGCTCATTGTCCGTCTTCCGTCCGGTGATGACCGGCATCGCCATCCACTGTTCCATGAAGGTGCGATAGATGCCCAGCATCTGCAGCGTCTCGGCTTCAGCTTCATCGTGCGTCGCGTGTGCGGTGTGCCCTTCCTGCCAGAGAAACTCCGTGGTCCGCAGGAACAGTCGCGTCCGCATCTCCCAGCGAACGACGTTGGCCCACTGATTGTAGAGAAACGGCAGATCCCGATAGCTCTGCAACCACTTGGAGAACATGTGGTAGATGATGGTTTCCGACGTCGGGCGAACCACCAGCGGCTCTTCGAGCTTCGAGCCGCCGCCGTGTGTGACGACCGCGAGCTCCGGCGCAAAACCCTCCACATGGCTCGCTTCCTTCTTCAGGAAGCTCTCGGGGATGAAGAGCGGGAAGTAGGCATTGCGATGGCCCGTCGCCTTGAACATCTGATCCAGCGCAAGTTGCATGCGCTCCCAGATGCCGTAGCCGTCGGGACGGATCACCATGCAGCCGCGCACCGGCGAGTAGTCGGCCAGTTCCGCTTTCAGTACGAGCTCATTGTACCAGGCACTGAAATCCTCGGCGCGCGTCGGAAGCTTCTTGTCGTCGCTCATACTGCTCCGTCAGTGCCGCAACGGCACCGGCTGTGGGAGATTCGGTTCATCACGGCTGCGTAGCGAGCCACGTCGAGAGCACCACCTGTGTTTCCATTCCCGTCGAGAGATCTCGCACCGTGGCACCGTCGGTGGTGTCGCCACGCAGGATCACGGCGTGGGCGGCGCCGGCGCTCACCGCGGCCTTCAACTGCTTGCTGATCTGCTGCGAGCGCAGCGCGTACTCCACACGTCGGCCCGCACGCCTGAGCGCTCCCACCACACTTCGGAGCACGTCTGGCATCACATCGTCACCAGCGGCAACCCAGTATTCCGGCGCTGGCGGTGCCGATGGCAACAGGCCACGATCGCGGAGCAGTTCGCCAAGGACGACGTCGCCCCAGCCGAAACCGGCCGCGGGCATCTCGACGCCACCAAGCGCCTGCAGGAGACCATCGTATCGCCCGCCACCGCACACTGCGCGCAGTTCACCCTTGGCATCGAAGACCTCGAACACCACGCCGGTGTAATAGGCCAAGCCTCGCACAATGGTCAGATCGAGGGTGACCCACGGCGCAACCGGCGCACCGATCAGCGACTCGACCATCGACAACGTCCGCTGCATCGCCGACAGCTGCGCGGCGCCTGCACCATTCGCCAGAATCGATGTGAGCGCACCGATACCCTCGGCGGTCGTGGTCGCGATCAGGGCAAGCAGCGCGTCAACCTGACCGGGAGTGCAATCGGCGGCAAGCAGACGCTCGACTGACAGTTCACGCGGCTGCCGATCGAGCTTGTCGAGAACCGCGTAGATCTGCGGTACTCGTTCGGCCGGATGTCCCATGGCCTGCAACACGGCGTTCAACAACAACCGATTGGACAGGCGCACTTTGACGTCGGTGCTGGTCAGGCCAAACTCGCGCAGGATGTCGATCACCAGCGCCAACAGCTCGGCGTCGGTCGACTCGCCGCCATCCCCGAAGATGTCGGCGTTGAGCTGAAAGTGCTCTCGCAGACGGCCGCGTTGTGCACGTTCGTAGCGGAACAGCTGGGGGATGGAGAACCAGCGCACCGGCTTGCGAAGCGCGTTCGCCTGGGCTGCGACCATGCGCGCCACGGTCGGCGTCATCTCCGGCCGCAGCGCAACGTCCCGGCCGCCCTTATCGACAAAGTTGTACAGCTGATCGACAATCTCGGCGCCACTCTTCTTCGTGTAGAGCTCGAGCGGTTCGAGCGGCGGCCCATCGTACTCCACAAATCCGTAGCGGGCCGCGACGCGTCTCCAGACCCCGAAGATGTGCGCACGCTCCGCAAATGCGGGTGGGTAAAAGTCGCGAAAACCGTTGAGCGGGCGGATCGATGCCATCTGTCAAGCTTAGCCAGCTAGGGGATCGATCTGCAACCGCTGCATGGCATCGCCGACCGTATGGAATGAGCCAGTGACAAGGACGGTCGCGGCATCGAGATGGGCGCGATGCAGCGCCGCCGAAAAATCCGGTTCAGCGTGGACGCGACACCGATCGCCTGCGTGCAGGGTGGCGTAGGCGACCACCTCATCAAGCGGCCACCGACGCGAGACCGGCGCGGTCGGGGCGTGCGTCAGCCAGAGCGAATCGAGAGTCGGTATGAGCGCATGGAGCATCACACGCCAGTCCTTGTCCGAGAGCACGCACACGACGGCACCCAGCGGCCGCGGCGGTGTCACCACGCGGAGCGACTCCACCACCGTCGCCATCCCATCGGGGTTGTGGGCCACATCAAACAACCAGCGCCCAGAGCGCTGAAAACGGCCAGCGAGGCGCGTCGCCGCAACACCGCGAACGAGCATGTCGTGAGAGGGGGTCCACGGCGCGCCAGCGGCACGCAAAACGGCCACCGCCGTCGCCACATTCTGCGCCTGATGTGCTCCCATCAGCGCACTCGTCAGCCTGAGCCTTTCACCGTCGCCATCGCGGAGCACGATCTCCGTACCGGTGGCGCTCAGCTGCACCGACTCCAGCGGCAGGCTTTCCGCGGTGGACACGACCGGCGATGCGCCGGCGCGACGCGCAGCGGAGACCAATGTGTCGCGGATCACGGGATCGTACTCGCCAATCACCGCCGGCACACCGGCTTTGAAGATCCCCGCCTTTTCGAGCGCGATTTCGGTCAGCGTCTCGCCGAGATACTCGCGATGGTCGAGACCGATCGCCGTCACTGCGGCGACGAGCGGTGTGATCACATTCGTGGAATCGAGACGGCCTCCGAGACCGACTTCAACCACGGCGATGTCCACCTCGGCCTTTGCCAGGAGATCAAACGCCATCGCGGTGGTCGCCTCGAAGAAGGTCGCGCCAAGACCTTCGATATCTGCGCGATGGGCATCGAGCCACGCCATCACATCGTGTTCGGCGATCGCCGCCCCATTGATGAGCACCCGCTCCTTGAAATCGATCAGGTGCGGCGATGAGTAGCGTCCGACCGTATGGCCCATCGCCTGAAGCACCGCATCGAGCGTGGCGCAGGTACTGCCCTTTCCATTCGTCCCCGCCACGTGCAGCGTGACCAGCCGTTCGTGAGGATTGCCGCACGCAGCAAGCAATGACCGCGTACGATCGAGCCCCAGACGCACACCGTGTGTGGTACGGGCGGCGAGCGCCGCGATGGCTGCGCGGTAGTCCGCAGACGCCGCGCCGCCATCCGCAATCATCGTCAGGCCGCTGACCAGCCCGTCGCGGCCGGCTTACCTGTCATGTGCCGCAGCAGTCGACCCACCGTCGCCTTGAGTGCATGGCGATGAACGACTGAATCGAGCATCCCATGTTCCATCAGAAATTCTGCCGTTTGAAATCCATCGGGAAGATCCTGGCCAATGGTCTGCTTGATCACGCGCTGTCCGGCAAAGCCGATCACTGCACCGGGCTCCGAAATGATCGCATCACCGAGCATCGCGTAGCTCGCACTCACTCCGCCGGTGGTGGGGTTGGTGAGAATCGAGATATAGGGAATACGCCGCTCGGCGAGCATTGACAGCATCGCGGAGACCTTCGCCATCTGCATCAGCGAGAGCATACCCTCCTGCATCCGGGCGCCCCCCGATGCCGAGACGATCACCAGCGGAAACTTCTTCTCCAGCGAGTGTTGTCCGAGGCGGGCCAGCTTCTCGCCAACGACAGAGCCCATCGATCCACCCATGAACGCAAAGTCCATCGCGCCGACGTTCAGCGGCATGCCGGCGATCCGGCCGGTGGCGGTGATCACGGCGTCCTGATCGCCGGCATTTGTGATCGACTTCTTCAGCCGGGCCGGATAATCGGGAAAGCTCAGCGGATCGGTGGACCGAAGTTCGGTCTCCGTCTCATCGATGGTCTCTTCATCGAGCAGAATGGAGAGGTAGTCGTTGGCGCGAATGCGACGATGGTAGTCGCAGTTTGGACAAACATTCAGATTCCGCTCGAAGTTGTCGCGGATATCCGTGTGCCCGCACGCTTCGCATTTGACCCACGCGTCGCGCGGAATCTCGAGCTTCTCGCGCCGGGGTTGCCGGGGTCTTTTTTCTTTGCGAAACCATGCCATCCGATAATGTCGCCAGACCGGCGGTACAGGGCAATGCTTCCGGTTGCCAGATGGGCTCACTTCAAGCGCAAATCCAGGCCGAAGATAGGCTGCCGCGCCCCGTCAGACGTCTTTCAGATCGACGCCAGGTCACCCCGACCACGACCTTCCCTGGAAATCCGCATCAACACACCAACCGAAAGCCACGAGGCGAGCATGAAGCTGCCCCCATAGCTGAAGAAGGGGAGCGGGATCCCGGTTATCGGCATCAGGTTCAAGGTCATGCCAACGTTCTCGATCACGTGCACCAGCCAGCTTGCCAGCAGCCCGAAGGCGATCAGACTGGCGTACGGGTCGTTGGCGCGACTCGAGATCCGAATGGCGCGGAGGAAGAGGGCGAGGAACAGCGTCAACGCGAGGGTCACCCCGATGAAGCCGAGTTCCTCACCGACCACGGCGAAGATGAAGTCGGTCTGCTGTTCCGGCACAAAGTTGAGCCGCTTCTGTGTCCCCAGTGTGAACCCCTTCCCGAACCAGCCACCCGAACCGATTGCCACCTGCGACTGAATCACGTGGTAACCGGACGCCTTGGCGTCGATGCTCGGGTCGAGAAAGACGAGCAGACGCTTCTGTTGATACGGCGCCAGCTTCTCCCAGAGAATCGGCGCGACGACACCGGTGACCACATTGATGCAGACCAGCACTATCCCCTCGATCAGGTACGGTCGATAGAGCCAGACCAGCCCGAGGAGCAGGAGAAACCATGCGCCCCAGAGCCGTGTGCTGAACGCCAGCACCAGGCTGATGGCCGGACTCGCAATCAACAGCAGCAGGCGCCAGTTGACGCCAGACCAGAAGAGCATCGCAAAAAAAATTCCGATGAACACGATGCCTGTGCCGAGATCCGGTTGCAGCATGATCAGCACCCAGGGAATGCCCACCACCAGCGCCGGGTGCCACAGCTCCAGCAGCGACTCCGGGGGTTCGCGCCGATTGGCCAGGACGCGCGCCAGCATCAACACCACCGTCAGCTTCGCCAACTCGGCCGGCTGACCGATACGCATGCCGCCGATGACCAGCCAACTCTTCGAACTCGCCGCAGTGCCCGCGCCGCCACCGATGGCCAGCGTCAGGATCAACATGAAAATCGTCAGCACGTACACGAACGGTGTGAGCCAATCGAGCAGCCGGACCGACGCCCTGCTGGCCGCATAGGCGGCGCAGACGGCAATGATGAACCAGACGCTCTGTGTCTTCCACAGGTGCGCGACGAACGTCACTGTATCGGTCTGACCCGCCGAATAGACCATCGCGATGCCAAAGACACTGAGCGCGAACGCGATCATGACCAGCGGCAGATCGGGGATCCCTTTCGTCATTCGGTGGTCACCACCGGCGCCGTGGCACCCTTGAGGTAGCGCGCCATGACCTTGGTCGCGATGCGGGCTGCCACATAACCGTGTTCACCGTACTCCACAAACACGCCGACCACGATGCGCGGCTTCTCCGCCGGCGCAAACCCCATGAACCATGCGTGGTCCAGGTTCGGTGGGTTCTGCGCCGTGCCGGTCTTCCCCGCCACCGTAATGCCCTCCACCCGAGCGCTGTTCGCCGTGCCGCGGCTGCTGACCACGCCCGCCATCGCCAGGCGGAGCCCGTTCATCTGCACGTCGGTGAGATTCATGATCTGCACCCGCTCCGGGTTGCGCGTCACGATCTCCGGTCGAGCCGCCTTGCCGTCCGTGGCCAGCGCGGTATAGAAGCGCGCCATGTTGATCAACGTCTGTGCGTTCTCACCCTGACCGATACTCAGGTTGAGTGAGACCGACCCGGGCACCCAACCGCGCGCTCCGTACCGCTCATTGAAGTAGTTCTGCGCGTCCGGAGGAAACTGCGGCTGGGTTTCATTGGGCAGGTCAACACCGGATCGCTCACGCATCTTCAACTTCAGGCCGCCCGCCACGATCCGCGAGAGCCCCAACTTCAGTCCAACCTGATAGAAGTACACGTCGCAACTCTGCTCGATCGCCTGCCGCAGATTGATGTCGCCGTGACCTTTCTTGTTCCAGCAACGAAAGTAACGCCCGTACCGATATCCACCGGTGCACGGCTGCGACATGTGATCGTCCAACTGCACGAGGCCGGCTTCCATCGCCATCGCCGATGTTGCGAGCTTCCACGTCGATGCCGGTGGATAGCGCCCCTGAATGACCTTGTTGTACAGCGGACGGCGCGCGTCGGTATTCAGCTCCCGCCAATAGTCGGCGGGGATCCCGCCAACGAAGCGATTCGGATCGAACGTTGGTGCACTGTGGAGCGCGAGCACCGCTCCATCGTTCGGATCGATGGCGACCACACCGGCCCGCAACGAATCTCCCAACAGCGACACCACGAACTGTTGCAGATCCATGTCGATGTTGGTTCGCAACGGCTTCGCCGCCTGTGGGGCGCGTTCAGCCCGCGCGCCGGCATCGCGCACCACGCGACCCCGGGCATCAACCTCCACATAGCGCACCCCTTCCACGCCACGCAGCTGCGCCTCGTACGAACGTTCCAATCCGCCCTTCCCGATCTGCTGACCAGGCTTGTAGTCAGCGTGCGTCGAGTCAGCGAGTTCGCGCTCCGTGACTTCACCGGTGTAGCCGACGAACGAGGCGACCGCCGGACCGTCAGGGTAGTAGCGCTTCGGCGTGCTCTGGATGATCAGACTCGGGTTCTCGACGCGGCGCTCCTCCAACACCGCCACGACGTCGAACGGCGCATCGGGGAGAATCACGGCGGGCCGCGTCGGATTCTTTCGCCACCGGCGAACCGCCGCCTCCACCTGATCGTCGGTGATCGGAATGATGTTCGAGAGCCGTCGCATCGCGGTGCGCAACGAATCCGCCGATGGGCTCAACAGCGAGACTGCGTACCCCGGAAGATTCTCGGCGATGATTCGACCGTTGCGGTCGTAGATGATTCCACGCGGCGCGGCGAGCGGCACTTCGCGAAAGCGGTTCTGCTCCGCCTGCGCCAGATACTCCTTGTTGCGGAGCACCTGTGCACGAAAGAATGCCGAGGCGAGCGCGACAAATCCAACGGTCAGGAGAAGGCGCGCGACGCTTGCGCGATGAGACACGTCGTTGGGATGATAGCTCATGCCGAGGCCGGCTTCAGCATCGGACGCAGTACGGCAAAGAGAATCGCACCAACGAGCGAAGTGACGGCCGCCGACAACGGCGCCCAGACCAGCGCGGAGACGGCAAAGCCCGTCTCAAAGCCACGGCCGGAGAGAACCATTCGAATCAAGATCACTCCCCACGCACTGATGAAGATCACCACACCATCAAGGATGGCGTTCTCCGCAAAGAACGCGGCTTTCAGCCAGCTGGTGACGTACCCTACTACGGTCAGCGCCAACATGGCACTGCCAAAACCCGCCGGCGCCGCAGCATCCGCGGCAGCACCCATCAGCAAACCGAACAACGCGCCGACGCCCGGCCGGACCCGGATGGAGAGCAACAACAGCGCCAACACCAGAAAGTCGATCTCGATACGATCGCCGAGCAACGGACGCAGAACGAAGTGCGCAACCACCAACACGAGCACTGCAACCATCAGACGAAGCCAGTCGTACACGCCGCTCACTCACGCCCTCCCGCCGGCGGCAGACGGAACGGATTCTCCGCCGGCCGGGTGGAATCGGGTCGCGATCTGCCACGCACCGTGTCGGTCGCGATTCGTGGCTTCACAACCGCGCCTGGGCGACTTCGACCGAGGTTGCGGGCGCCGCTGGAATCGCGGCGCGTCACCACCGGCGCCGGTCCGGAATCTCGACGCACCGGCTCGACCGCCGGTCGCTGACGCGGCACCGACTTCACGGGCGGCACCGGTGCCGACGGCGTGACGACTGGAGTCGTGGTGGGAGCATTTCCCACCGGTGCCGTGCCGGGTGACGTCGCAGGCGATGGCGATGGTGATGGCGCAACGATGGGTGATGGTGAGCGCGCGGCCGATGGCGACGAATCGCCCTCGACCCTGACACCGCTGTCGCCACGGTAGATCGCAGCCCGCCGCAACGAGTCGAGCAGTGTGAGCTGCGCGACGCGCGCCTGCACCTGACGCACCGAATCGGCGAGAATCGAGTCGCCAGCCGCGACGATCGCCTTCTGCGCCGCATCGGTACCGCTGGCGCTGCTCCACACGCCAGCCACACCAGCGGCGGCGCGCGGCGGCAGGAGGATCATCGCCGCACTGGCAGCGTCGGGCGACACGATCGGGCGTACGAGGTAGGTTCTCGCCCATCCTTCGACCGTCTTCGTTTCGCGCAGAACGACACCAATTGGAATGCCGCGCGGGAACACGTTGCCGAGCCCTGAGCTCACAATCATCGTCCCGGGCTTGAGCTCATTACGAAACGGTACGCCGCGCATCTCCAGCAGGAACCGATCGGCGCCTGCGCCCAGATGCGCCGCGACGATGCCGAAGGCCAGCCCGTCGAGCGTCGTCGCGCTGACACGAAAATCAGGATGCGTCCAGAGAATCGCCGTGCTGGAGCTGGCGTCCACTGTCGTGACCATGCCGACCAACCCTTCCGGCACGATCAGCGGCGAGAACGGTCGCACACCTGCCGCACCACCGGCGGCCAGCAGAACCGTGTGTTCATCGCTGCCACGGGGCGGATGCAGGATCTCAGTGGGGACGAAGCCCCACTGGAGTCGCTGTCCGAGGCCCAGCATCTCGCGCAGCCGTGCGTTCTCGACACCGAGTGACGTGGCAGACTGCGCGGTCAGGGCGAGGCTGTCCACCGTCTTGACCAGTCGCCCGTGATCACCGATCGCCATCCGTCCGCGTTCCGCCCACGCCTGCGCAGAAACCAGCGGTGCCGCAACGCTCGCGCGCAGCGATCCCTGCACCTTGCTGCGCACCGCAGCAGGAAGGATGAGCGCAGTCAGCGACAGGCCGATCGCCGCGCCGAGCAGCGCCAGGTCCGTGCGCGTTCCCGTACGAGACGTTCGTGCCATCGTGACCTCAGGAGCTCAGGACTGAACGGTATTTCTCTTCATCATCGAGGATTCTGCCGCAGCCACGCACCACGCAGGTCAGCGGATCCTCGTCAACGTGAATCGGAAGATTCGTCTCCTGACTCAGCAACAGATCCAGCCCGCGAATCAGCGCACCGCCACCGGTCATCACGATGCCGCGATCCACAATGTCGCTGGCCAGCTCCGGCGGGGTGATTTCAAGTGCACGTCGCACCGCATCGACGATTTGCTGAATCGGCTCCTGAATGGCCTCGCGGATCTCCGACGAATGGACGCGCACGGTCTTCGGAATACCGCTCACGAGATCACGTCCCTTCACCTCCATGTCGCGCTCCTCGCCCACCGGATACGCACTCCCGATCTGGATCTTGATCTGTTCGGCGGTTGGTTCACCGATCAGGAGGTTGTAGTTCTTGCGCATGAATTGCACGATCGACGTGTCGAGCTCGTCACCGCCGGTGCGAATCGACGTGTCGCTCACGATACCGCTGAGTGCGATGACGGCGATTTCCGTCGTGCCGCCACCGATGTCGATGACCATGTTCCCGGTGGGCGTCTCCACCGGCAGTCCAACTCCGATCGCCGCTGCCATCGGTTCCGCGACCATGAACACCTCTTTCGCACCGGCGCCCAACGCGCTGTCGCGCACGGCACGCTTCTCCACCTCGGTGATCCCGCTCGGCACGCAAACGATCACACGTGGCTTCACCTTGAACACATGGTTCTCGATGATCAGCGTCAGGAAATAACGGAGCATTTTCTCCGTCACATCGAAGTCTGCAATCACACCATCCTTCAGTGGGCGGACCGCGATGACACCGTCCGGTGTCCGGCCGAGCATGCGCTTCGCTTCGAGGCCCACACCCTTGATCTTCTTGGTGTCCCGATCGATCGCCACCACCGAGGGTTCGTTGAGCACGATCCCTTCGCCCTTCACATAGATGAGGGTGTTAGCGGTCCCGAGGTCAACGGCAATCGCGCTGGCTGGGAACAGGGAGCCCGACTTGAAGGGCCAGCGAATCGGCATCGAATTTGAGAGGAAAGGGCCCAGGCTTCGGGCGAGACACAGGCGACGTGGACGGAACCAACGGCTTGTCCTGTAACAACATACACGGCTTGCAAAACCCCGTGAAGGGAGCCCATCCGGCCCGACCGGCGACGTGTGCGCCCGGCAGAACGAGCGAGGCGACGATCCCAGACCCCCGGGACCGCCGCCACTAGTATCGTCACCCCGCGCGATATTCAGACGACAAACTGCGACGGCTCGCTGTACTCCAATCCGAACGAGTCGGCCACCGCCTGATACGTCGTCTTGCCTGCCGTCATGTTCAACCCTTTGAGCAGCGCGCTGTTCGTCGCCAACGCCTTCCGCCAGCCGTGGTTGGCGAGCAGCATCACATACGGGAACGTTGCGTTGGTGAGCGCCAACGTCGACGTCCGCGGCACACCGCCAGGCATGTTGGCGACCGCGTAGTGGATCACGCCGTCCACCGTATACGTCGGATTCTCATGGGTGGTGGCGTGAATCGTTTCCACGCAGCCACCCTGATCCACCGCCACATCCACGATGACCGAGCCGGGACGCATCCGCTTCAGATCGTCTTTCCGGATCAACTTCGGTGCTTTCGCCCCGGGAATCAGGACGCCGCCGATCACCAGATCGGCCGTCGAGATCTGCTCGAGGATGTTATGACGGTTGGAGTGGATCAGGGAGACGTTGGCGGGCATCACATCGCTCAGATACCGCAGGCGTTCCAGCGACAGATCGAGGATCGTGACCTTGGCGCCCATGCCGGCCGCGATCTTGGCGGCGTTCGTCCCCACCACACCACCTCCGAGAATGACGACCTTGGCAGCGGGAACGCCCGGTACACCGCCCAGCAGCACGCCACGTCCGCCGTAAAGCTTCTCGAGATACTTCGCTCCCTCCTGCACTGCCATCCGTCCCGCCACCTCCGACATCGGCGTCAGCAGCGGCAGCTCACGGTTTGGCAGCTCGACGGTTTCGTACGCGATACAGGTGGCGCCGCTCGCCAGGTGTGCGCGGGTCAGCTGCTCGTCGGCGGCGAAGTGCAGGTACGTGAACAGGGTCAGGTCGGGACGTAGAAAGCCCCACTCCTGTGCGATCGGCTCCTTCACCTTCAGCAACAGCTCCGCACTCGCCCAGGTCGAGGCGGCATCGGGCAGAATGCTCGCGCCGACGTCGGTGTAGTCGGAATCGTTGAAACCGCTGCCGACGCCTGCGCCGGTTTCGACCGACACGGTGTGTCCCGCAGCCACCAGCGCTTCTGCGCCGGCTGGGACGAGCGCGACCCGGTTCTCATTCGTCTTGATCTCTTTTGGAACGCCGATCTTCATGGCATGAGGACGGTAAAGGTGATTGGCGGCCCGCGCGCTCACTCTGCGGCGACTGGGCCAAGGCTGATGGCACTGCAGTGTGCCGGATCGAGATAGGCAGCGCAAGCTGCGCGAACCTGCGCTGGTGTAACGGCATCCAGATCGGCAAGCAGCGCATCGATCGGTCGATACGGCTCATCGTACAGCTCGACTTCAGCGGCGCGGTACAACCGCGACGATACCCCTTCCAGCGACAGCACGAGCTGTCCCTTGAGCTGACTGACACCGGTCGCAATCTCGTCGTCGGTCATCGCACCACCGGCAACGGCGGTCATCTCGGCGCGGACGACGGCGAACGCCTCCGCTGCCTGTTCCGGTGCGGTGGCGAGGTATACGCCGTGCTGCCCATTGTCGAGGAACGTGTTGTAGTACGAGTACACGCTGTACGCCAAGCCAAGCTCCTCCCGAACCGTCTGAAACAGCCGCGAACTCATGCCGCCGCCGAGCAACGCCGAGGCGATCGCGAGCGCGTCCCGTTCCGATGACGAATGCGGCGGAGCATCGCACGCCAACACCAGGTGTGTTTGTGCAATGTCCTTTCGACGGACGTGGGCGTAGCCGCGCACGATCCCTGACGGCGCCTTCGGAACCGGCAACCAATCGCTCACGCCGCGGTCACGCGACACCCAGCCCGTGGCCTCCAGCACGTCGAGCAGGTGTTCGTGCGTCACGTTGCCGGCCGCCGCGAGGACGATCTGCGGGGGGTGATACGATCGCTCATGCAGCGCACGAAGCTCGGCGCCACGAATCGCTTTCACCGTCGCCGGGGTGCCGAGAATTGCGTGGCCGTAGGGGTGATCGGGATACATGCGATTCCCATGCAGCTCAAAGACCACATCGTCCGGTGTGTCGTCCACCATCGCGATCTCTTCCAGAATCACCTTGCGTTCCAGCTTCAGATCGTCTTCGCGCAGGAGCGGCTTGAAGCACAGCTCGAACAGGACGTCGGAGGCGTTGGTGAGGTGTTCATCGAGCACACGCGCCTGAAAGGACGTGTGTTCACGCGTGGTGTACGCATCGAGCGAGCCACCGAGCACCTCGAGCGAGAGCGCGAGGGCCTTCGCGCTGTATTTCTCCGTCCCCTTGAACACCATGTGTTCGAGCATGTGTGCGATTCCCATCTGCGCCGGCAGCTCGTGCATCGATCCCGAACGCACCCACGCCCCGATGGCAACCGACCGCACTCCCGGAACGAATTCCGAGAGTACGGTCAGGCCATTCGGCAGCACCGTGCGCGAGACGCCTGTCTCAGGCGACATCGCGAGGGCAATCATTACCGACGACGCGGAGCGCCGCGCGATCCACCACGATCCCCGCGATCACCGCGCTCTTCCCCACCTGACGACTCACGCGGCGCCGACGGCTCACGCTCGACGTAGCCCTCAGGCTTTGGCAGCAGGACCTTCATCGACAGGCGCAGACGCCCACGCTCGTCCTTGTCCACCAACTTGACCTTCACGCGGTCGCCCTTCTTCAGCACATCTTCCGTCTTGTCCACACGCTCCCACTTGATTTCGGAGACGTGCAGCAGCGCGTCGGTGCCCGGCATGATTTCAACGAACGCCCCGAACGCCGTGATGCTCTTCACCGTGCCTTCGTACGTGTCGCCGACGACCGGCTCGGCGGTGATCGCTGCAACCATCTGCTTGGCGCGCTCCATCGCTTCGCCACCAACGGCGGCAATGGTCACCATGCCCGAATCATCAACCGACAGCTCGGCGCCCGTTTCATCCTGAATGCCACGGATCGTCTTGCCCTTCGGTCCGATCAGATCACCGATCTTTTCCGGGCTGATCATGATCGTGATGATGCGCGGGGCGTAGGACGACAGCTCAGCCTTCGGGCCCGACAACGCCTTCGTCATCTCGCCGAGGATGTGCAGGCGGCCTTCCTTGGCCTGCGCCAGGGCTTCCGTCATGATCTTCAGATCCAGCCCATCGATCTTGATGTCCATCTGGATCGACGTGATGCCATGCTCGGTTCCCGCGACCTTGAAGTCCATGTCGCCGAGATGGTCTTCGGTGCCGAGGATGTCGGTCAGAATCGCGTACTTCTTCCCTTCCTTGATGAGACCCATCGCCACACCGGCGACAGCCGCCTTGATCGGTACACCGGCATCGTAGAGCGAGAGCGAGCTGCCGCATACCGAGGCCATCGAGCTCGACCCGTTCGACTCGAGGATTTCCGAGACGATACGCACCGTGTACGGGAACTCCTCAAACGGCGGCAACACTGCCTGGATCGCGCGCTCGGCCAGATTGCCGTGTCCGATTTCGCGACGGCTGGTCCCGCGCATCGGCTTCGCTTCGCCGGTGCTGAACGGCGGGAAGTTGTAGTGCAGCATGAACGACTTCGTCTGCTCCTGCGGATCATCGATCGAGTCGAGTCGCTGGACATCGTTGGCGGTGCCGAGCGTCACGGCCACGAGCGCCTGCGTCTGACCACGGGTGAACAGCGACGAACCGTGCACACGCGGCAGCAGGCCGGTTTCGATCGTGATCTGCCGCACTTCGTTCACCGCACGCCCATCGACGCGCTTCCTGGTGTCGAGCACCTGCGATCGCAATGCGTTGTATTCCAGATCGTCGAGAATGCTGCCGGCATCCTTGCCCATGTCGGGAGTCTCGGCGACGATCAGTGCCACCACGTCGCGCTTGACCAGTTCGATCGCACGCACGCGAGTCGCCTTGTCGGCCTGATTGAGGGCCTTCGAGATGCGCTCGGACGCCAGATCACCGACGCGCTTGACCAGATCGGCTGCGGGCTCGTGCTTCGCCCACGCCATCGGCTCCTTCCTGTCGGCCTTGGCGAGGAGCTCCTCCTGCATCACGATCAGCTCCTTGATGCCCTTGTGCGCGACGGTGATCGCTTCGACCACATCGTCCTCGCTTACTTCCAGCGCGCCGCCTTCGACCATCATGATCGAATCCGCTGAGCCGGCGACCATCATGTCGATGTCGCTGTACTCGAGCTGCTGGAAGGTGGGATTCAGGACCCACTTCTCCTGGATGCGTCCCACTCGCACACCGGCGATCGGCGTGTTCCACGGCGCCTGTGATGCGGCGAGTGCGTAGCTGGTCGCGAGCAGTGCGAGGGTGTCCGGCTTGTTCTCCTGGTCAGCCGAGATGACGTAGATCACCACCTGCACCTCGTTCTGGAACCCTTCCGGAAAGAGCGGACGGATCGAGCGGTCGATGATGCGGCAGGTCAGGATTTCGTTATCCGACGGGCGCCCCTCGCGCTTGATGTACCCACCCGGGATCTTGCCGGCGGCGTAGGTCTTTTCCTTGTACTCGACCGTCAGCGGGAAGAACGGCAGCGAGCTCTTATTCTCGCTGATGGTGACGGCGGCCAGCACCATCGTCTCGCCGTAGGTGACAACCGCCGAGCCGGCGGCCTGCTTCGCCATGCGGCCCGTCTCGATGACGAGCTGGCGGCCGGCGAACGTCTTTTCAATGCGTTGCATCACGTGTGGGAATCGGCTGCGGGAAACGCAAAACGCGCGGAACGTCCGATGACGCCCGCGCGAATGCCAGTTAGGTCCGGACTAATACCGGAGGCCAAGGTCAGCGATGATCTTCCGGTACCCGGCGAGATCGGTCCGCTTCAGATAGTCAAGGAGGCGACGGCGTCGCCCAACCATCTTGAGCAGGCCTTGACGTCCATGATGGTCCTTCTTGTGTGTACGGAAGTGACCGGTGAGGTAGTTGATCCGCTCCGTAAGAATCGAGATCTGCACGTTGGTCGAGCCGGTGTCGGTCTCGTGTTGACGGTGCTTCTCAATTGCTGCAGCCTTTTCGAATGCCATGGTCCTGGGTCTGCGCGGTGCCGCGCGTCCGAATGTCCTGAATGATCGTAAGCCCTGAAGAATACAGACCCTACGCATGGAAGTAAAGCGCTGGCGAGCATAACGTCGCCTCAGACGCATCAACTCCGGAAATAGCCCAGCAACTGCGTCCCGATTCGCGCCAGATCGTTGAACGTGGTCGTGACCAGGAGCAACAGAACCAACCCGACCCCGGTGTACATGATCAACCCCTTGGCCCGGTCGCCGAGCGGCTTGCCGCGAGCCGACTCGAGAATCGCCAGCAGGATCTGCCCACCGTCCAGCACGGGCACCGGCAGCAGATTGAGAACGGCGATATTGACACTGATCAGCGCCAGCAGCGCCAGCACCGCCTCAAGACCACCAGCCTGTGCCGTCTGGACCGACGCCTGCGCGATCATCAGCGGCCCGCCCAACTGCTTCGGGGATACCTTCCCGGTCAGGAGGCCACCAAGGACATCGACCGTTTGCACGACGATCCCCCACGTGCTGGCAACGCCGTCGCGAACGGCATCGATCGGCCCCAGACGCATGCGCGAACCCGCGGCGCCGATGCGGCCGAGGCTCGAGACCTTGCCCGTCTGAGGATTCGTGTCCACCGTGGCGGCCGGAGTCACCGCCAGCGAAACCTCGCTCCCGGCGCGGACTACGCGGAACTGCAACGGCACGCCGGCCTTCGTGGTCACGATGGCCACCAGATCCTTCCAGACGGCAACCGGAGCCGCGTCAATCGCGATCACGCTGTCACCGGCGAGCAGACCGGCGGACGCCGCCGGCGACTTGGGAAGCACCGTACCGATGACTGCATCCGGATTGGCGACCCCTGCCGTCATGCGCAGCCCCGCCAACACGACTATGGCGAGGAGGAAATTCATCGTCACGCCAGCCAGCATCACCACAAGCTTGGCCCACAGCGGCTTGGACTCGAACCAGCGATTGGACGGTACCGGCCTGGGCCCGAACGGAACCAGCGCCGTTTCGTCCCACGGCACGCCGGTCTCGCCCTTCCCCGCCGCATTCGCAGCCGCAGCCGACTCGAGATTCCCACGCTCACCGCCTCCCTCGAACGCCGCCATCGACTCATCGTCTCGAGAGGCCATGCGGACGTATCCGCCAAGCGGGAACAGCGACAGCCGATAGTCGGTCTCTCCCCGGCGCATACCCCACACCCGTCGGCCCCAGCCAAGCGAGAAGACGGGGGCATAGATCCCAACCGCTTTTGCCGCCAGGAAGTGGCCAAGCTCGTGGACGAACACGACCAATCCGAACACCAGCAGAGGCGCCAGTAATGGCAACAGTCTCATGTCAACTCCCGCACATACGCGCGCGCCGCTGTGTCAGCCGCCACCAGTGCCTCGAGGGTATCACCTGCCATCTCACCAGCTGCCGCGAGCGCACCTTCGATCGCAGCAGCAATCCCACCAAACGAAAGTTCTCCGGACAGAAACTGTGCCACCGCCTGTTCGTTGGCCGCATTGAAGACGGCGGGCGCGGCCCCGCCACGTTGCCCGGCCGCGATCCCCAGCGCCAGCGCCGGAAAGGCATCGTGTCGAACGGGTTCGTACGTCAGCGGCGACAGCGCCACGGGATCGAATGCCGGTACACCGGAATCAATCACGCGATCCGGATGTGTCAGCGCATAGAGCACGGGCAACTCCATGCTTGGAACACCCATTTGTGCGAGCACGCTGCCGTCAACGAACTCGACGAACGAGTGCACGACACTCTGCGGATGCACGACCACATCGATACTCTCATACGGAATCCCGAACAGGTGGTGCGCCTCGATCACTTCGAGCGCCTTGTTCGCAAGCGTCGCGCTGTCGATGGTGATTTTCCGCCCCATCGACCACGTGGGGTGCTTGAGCGCATCAGCGACGGTGGCGTGCTGAACCCGCTCCAGGTCCCACGCGCGAAATGGACCGCCGGATGCGGTAATGATCAGCCGACGCACTTCGTGGATCGGTCGACCGGCGATGCACTGGAGGATCGCCGAGTGCTCGCTGTCCACCGGAACCAGTTCGCCACCGCCGCGCCGTGCCGCCGCGGTCACGAGGGCGCCGGCCATCACCAGCGTCTCCTTGTTCGCCAGCGCCACACGCTTGCCCGCCTCCAGCGCCGCCAGCGTTGCACGCATCCCCGCCGCACCCACAACGGCGTTGATGACCGTGTGCACGTCGTCACGCACGGCGGCGCCGATCAGGCTCTCCGCACCGAGCGCCCAACTCTCCGGGACGTCGGCGACCGGTTGCACCAGACCCACGAACGCCGGGGTGAACTCGTCGGCCTGTGCACGCAGCAGTTCAACATTCCCGAACGCCGTCAGTGCCTGCACCTGAAACCGCTCGCGATGCCGCGCGAGCACCCGGAGCGCTGTCGTACCGACCGACCCGGTGGATCCGAGCACCGCAACGCCGCGGCGACTCACGACTGCGGCGCCGGAATCAACAGCACATTGAGCAGCAGCGCGGCCACCGGCAGCACAAACAGCAGGCTATCCACGCGATCGAGGAATCCGCCGTGACCCGGGAGCAGGTTCGAGCTGTCCTTCACCCCTGCCTCACGCTTCAGCAACGACTCAAGGAGATCACCGATCTGCGCAGCGATCGCAATCGCAGTGCCGAACACCAGAATGCCGAGCGGAGCCAGTCCGAGCTGCCCGTATGGCACCAACAGATACCGTACGAACGCAAAACACATCAGGACACTCAACGCCACGCCACCCAGCGATCCCTCGACTGTTTTCGCAGGGCTCACCGACGGCATCAGTTTGTGACGGCCGATCAACCGGCCCACGACGTAGGCGCCAACGTCGGACGACCATGTGAGCAACACCGGGAGCAGCAACACCAGACACTGTCCGACGTTGCCGATGGCGTAGTTGTGGTAACGCAAATCGTAGGCGAAGCTGAGCAGGCCACCGGTGTAGATCACCGTGAACATGCTGACCGCGGCGACCGCAAGCGGACGTTGGTCCACCGGGCGCACAAAGACCGTGACCGTCATGATCACGATCAGCGCCGCAGCAAACCAAGCGGGACTTGGCCGGAGGACACCGAGGCGAACCGCGTGCGAGAGCAGCGGAAGCGCGGCGGCGGCGGCAATGGTCAGCCCTTCGAGTGGCGCAACGCCGGTTCCGCGCGCCATACGGCACAGCTCCCACGCTGCGACGGCGGACACAATACTCAACAGCGCAGCCAGCGCCGCGTCGCCGAACCAGGCGGCAGCGACAGCGATTGGGGCGATGATCAGCGCGACGACGATGCGCTTGGCGAGCTCCGACATGCCGTTACTCAGACAGAAACCTTTCCATACCGCCGCTCGCGCCGCTTGTAGTCGAGAATCGCCGTGAACAGATCACGACGACCAAAGTCAGGCCAGAGCACACCGGAGATGTAGAACTCCGTGTACGCGAGTTGCCAGAGGAGGAAGTTTGACACGCGCTGTTCGCCAGATGTGCGAATCAGCAGATCCGGGTCCGGCATCCCGGCGGTCATGAGGCGACCGCTGATCGCATCCTCGTTGATGTCGGCTGGCGACATCACGCCCTCCGCGACGTCGCGTGCCAACGACTGTGTCGCGCGCACCAGTTCCATCCGACTGCCATAGGAAATGAAGATGTTCAGCTGCAGTGTGTCGTTGTGCGCCGTCGTCTGTTCAACCATCTCGACGGCGCGGCGGGCACCATCGGTGAGCCGCTCACGCTCACCGAGAATGCGGACGCGCACCCCGCGCTCCGACAGCTCTGCCACCTCTTTCGCGATGTACTCTTCCAGCAACGACATCAGCGCCGAAACTTCCGTCGTCGGACGCTGCCAGTTCTCCTGCGAAAATGCGAACAGGGAGAGGTGCTGCACCTTGGCCTCGATCGCGCCGTGGACGACCTCGCGCACCGCCTTCATCCCAGAGCGATGGCCCAGCGGACGCGGCATGAAATGCTTGCGCGCCCAGCGCCCGTTGCCATCCATGATGATGGCAACGTGCTGCAACGGCGTTCCAGCCAACCGGACCTGCTCGAGCAGGTCGGGAGTGGACAGCGAGGAGATCGGAGCCACAGGAATCCTCAGACTTCCATGATCTCAGCTTCCTTCGCCTTCACGGCCAATTCGATCCTGGCGATGAAATCGTCGTGAAGCTTCTGCAGATCCTTCTCGGCGTGCTTCACCTCGTCCTCCGAGACACTCTTCAGCTTCTTCAACTTGTCGCGCGCCTCGGTGCGAGCGTGCCGAATCGCGACACGCCCATCTTCGGCCAGACCGTACACGATCTTCACGAGGTCCTTCCGTCGCTGCTCATTCATCGATGGCAGCGGAACACGAATCACGGCTCCTTGATGAGCCGGATCGAGCCCGAGATCGGATTCGCGAATCGATTTCTCGATTGCCTTGAGCATGCCCTTGTCGAACGGCGTGACAAGCAGCGTTCGCGCTTCCGGCGCTGACACGGACGCCACCTGGTTGAGTGGCACGAACGAGCCGTACGCTTCAACCTGGATCGTGTCGAGCATGTTGGGAGATGCCTTTCCGGTACGGACCGTCGAGAACTCGCGCTTCGTGTTCTCGATGCCCTTCTCCATACCGGACTTGCTGGCCTTCAGGATGTCCTGGGTCATGACACGAAGGTTCCGACGCGTTCACCACGCACTGCGCGGGCGATTGCACCGGGGGTGTGAGTGTTGAGGACGATGAGCGGGAGCGAGTTCTCCTTGCACAGCGTGATGGCCGTCTGGTCCATCACTGCAAGCTCGCCGAGCATCACGTCGCGGAAACTGACCGTCTCGTACTTCACTGCTTTCGGGTCCTTCTTGGGATCGGCAGAATAGACGCCGTCCACGCTGGTCGCCTTGATGATGACATCTGCCTTCATCTGGATCCCGCGCAGGACGGCCGCGGTATCGGTCGAGAAGTACGGATTGCCGGTGCCTGCTGCGAACAGCACCAGCCGGTTCTGCTCGAGATGCCGCATCGCGCGACGACGAATATACGGCTCGGCGAGTTCTTCCATCCGAATCGCCGTCATGACGCGCGTATCGACGCCGAGCTTCTCGAGCTGATCCTGCAGCGCGAGTGCATTGATGACCGTCCCCAGCATCCCCATGTAGTCGGCTCCGACCCGATCCATGCCGAACTTCGCGAGCTGTGAACCACGCACGATGTTGCCGCCCCCGATCACCAACCCGACCCGCGCACCGAGATCGACCACTTCCTTGATCTGCTGGCAGAAAAACGTGAGGCGCTCGAAGTCGAAACCGAACCCCTTGTCGCCCGCCAGGGCCTCGCCGGAGAGCTTCAACAGTACACGCGGGTACCGCAGACCGGCCACGCCGGTCTCCAGTCCCGCAACGGCAGTCGCCGGATCGCTCACGCGTCGCCGAGGGCGAAGCGCATGAATCGCGTCACCACGATCTCGGTGCTGACGGCCTTCCCTGTTTCCGTCACCAGATCGGAAATGGTCTTCTTCGGATCGCGCACCCACGGCTGCGAGATCAGCGACATGTCCTTGAAGAACGCCTCGAGCTTGCCGGCCGCGATCTTCTCGATCATCGCCTCAGGCTTGCCGCTCTCGCGCGCCTGATCCTCGGCGATCCGCTTCTCCTTCTCGATCTGTTCCGGGGCAATGCCCCTGCGATCCAGCGCCAGTGGGTTCATCGCTGCCGCATGCTCGGCGATCGCCTTCAGCATGCCCTGCACCGGTTCACCATTCGCGACAGCCGGGTTGCCGAGCGAGGCTTCCACCAGCACGCCAACCTTGGCGTTGTGATGCACGTACATGCCCACCGCACCGCTCGATGCAGCAAACCGCATGACACGGCGAACATTCACGACTTCGCCGAGCTTGGCAGAACGCTCCTTCACCACCACATCGAGCGTCTTGCCGCCCTCGGCGGCGACAGGGGCGGCCAACAGTGCGTCGACGTCCGCCGCATCGGTGACCATCGCATGTGCGAGAACCACATCGACCAGCGCCTTGAAGTCGTCGGTGCGCGCAACGAAGTCCGTCTCGCAGTTCACCTCGGCAATCACGCCGATCGTCGCATCAGCGGAGATTGCGCTGCCAATCATGCCTTCACTGGTGGCGCGTCCGGCGCGCGATTCCGCCTTGGCAATGCCCTTCGTGCGCAGGTACTCGATGGCGGCATTGATGTCGCCATTCATCTCGGTGAGCGCCTTCTTGCAGTCCATCATGCCGGCGCCGGTGCGCTGCCGCAGTTCCTGGACGTCTTTAGCCGTAAAATTCATCGTAGTCATGGTCGGGTTGACCGGATCCAATCGGGGTTGTGGAAACGCCGCCGGCTGGAGGCCGACGGCGTTGGGAAGCTTACTCCGAACGCAGGAGCGCGGGTAGCCGCGCTCCTCGCGGTGCGAGCCGGTTACGACGCGTCGTCGGTCGACTCGACGGCAGCAGCGGCATCCGGGCCACGGAGACGGGCCTGGATCGCTTCAGGCTTGGCGCGACGGCGGCGACGCTGACCAGCCTGGCCACCCGCCCCTCCGGCACCCTGTCCACCACCCTGACCGCCAGCCTGGCCGCCGCCCTGACCGCCGCCACGACGACCGCGGTCATCGCCGCGACCGGCCGACTCCATGCCGCGGTCCGAGCTGTAGGTGCTCTCTTCGCTCTCTTCCTCGACCACGCGGGTCGGGGCCTCACGACGAGCCTCCATGATCACTTCGGAAATGGCTCGCGCAATCAACTCGACCGAGCGGATCGCGTCGTCGTTGGCCGCAACAGGCACCGTGAGCAGATCGGGATCGGCGTTGGTATCGGCAATCGCGATGATCGGGATGCCGAGCTTGTTCGCTTCGCTGACGGCGATGTTCTCCTTCTTCGCGTCGACGACGAACATCAGGCCCGGCAGACGCGTCATGCTGGCGATGCCCGACAGGTTCTTGGACAGCTTCTCGCGCTGACGACGCATCATCAGCTGTTCCTTCTTGGTGTAGTTCGAGTAGACGCCGCCCTCTTCGGTGCCGGCCTCGAGCTCCTTCAGCTTCTTGAGCTGCTTCTTGACCGTACCAAAGTTGGTCAGGAGGCCGCCGAGCCAGCGTTCGGTGATGAACATCGCGCCGCAACGCTCCGCTTCCTGCGCCACGATCGCCTGCAACTGCTGCTTGGTGCACACGAACAGCACCTGCTCGCCACGAAGGACAACTTCACGCGCCAGCTTCTGCGCGAGTTCGAGCTGCTTGAGTGTCTTCTGCAGATCGATGATGTGAATACCGTTGCGCTCGGCGAAGATGAACTTGCGCATCTTCGGGTTCCAGCGGCGCGTCTGGTGACCGAAGTGTACACCGGCCTCCAGAAGCTGTTCGATCGTGGGCTGCGTCATGGTTGTGTCAATCAGAGGGTTGAATCCACCGCGCCCGTCATCACATCTCGCAACCGGCAGGGCCGGCACCAGCGAGTGCTCAGGACGCGTGAGAGATACGAGCGATGTCGGGGCGAGGCGACTGCCCCACCCCGGCACGACAGGACTAGCGCTTGCTGAACTGGAACTTCTTGCGGGCGCCCGGCTGACCCGGCTTCTTGCGCTCGACCGACCGTGCGTCGCGCGTGAGGAGACCGAATTCGCGAAGCTTCTTCTTGTGATCTTCGTTGATTTTCACCAGCGCACGAGCGATGGCAAGGCGCAGCGCGCCAGCCTGACCGGCCTGACCGCCGCCGGTGAGATTCGCCTTCACATCAAAGCCACCGACGGTGTCGGTGACTGAAAACGGCTGCTGAATCGACACGACGAGCGACGGGCGGGGAAAGTAGTCGCCGAGCGTACGACCGCCGTTGATCTCCCACTTGCCGGTGCCATGCGTGATGTACACACGGCAGACCGCTTCCTTGCGGCGTCCCACGGCGTGAATCTGTTCGGTCGCCATTACTTGGTCGCTCCCTTGGCGGCGGTCAACGTGAGCTGCTGTGGCTTCTGTGCGACGTGATCGTGCGTCGGGCCAGCGAACACGCGCAGCTTCCGCCGAAGATGGCGGCGGGCGAGATCGGTCTTCGGCAGCATGCCGTAGACCGCCTTCTCGATCACGCGCTCCGGATGCTTTTCAATCATGTCGGCGAACGCCGTGTACTTCTCGTGACCCATGTAGCCGGTGTGACGGAAGTACGTCTTCTGTTCTGCCTTGCGGCCGGTGACGCGCACCTTGCTCGCGTTGATCACGACGACGAAATCGCCGGTGTCGGCGTGCGGAGTGAACATGGCCTTGTGCTTGCCGCGGATCACTCGCGCGACCTCTGCTGCAAGACGACCGAGGACCATGCCTTCGGCGTCCACCACCCACCAGGCGTGATTCAAATCCGCCGGCTTCGGGCTGTACGTCTTCTGCGACGGATGCATCTGACTACCCACAAAATGAACCCACGCCTCACCGGTGCACATTGCAACCCGGGTTTCGGCCCCCTCATCGAGGGTGTTTTGGACAGACACCAAGGATAGCTGGACGGGGAAGTCCCGTCAATACAATGGCTTAGGCCTGCGCTGCCACCGACGGTTCGACCGCGGATCGCGGCACCGATCAGGCCAACTCGACCAGAACCGCACCTTTCTGCACCGCCGTGCCGGCGACGGCTCGCACGGCGGTCACGGTACCGGCCGTCACCGCGCGAAGCTCGTTCTCCATCTTCATCGCTTCCATCACGATCAGTCCCTGCCCGGCCACGACCTGGTCGCCGGGAGCGACGGTGACACGGACAATCATGCCGGGCATGGGTGCGACAAGGGGCGCTGGACCGACGGCGCCAGCGGTTGCATCCGCCAGATCCCGAATCGCGCGCGTCCGGGTGTCGAGCGCCTCCAGCGCAATGCGCTGGCCATCGAGCCCCAGCGTGTATCTGCCCCGGCGGTCACCGCGGCGAGCGATGACCCGGTGAACCTCGTCACCGATCGTCACCTGTCGGATGGGCGACCCCGGCACGTCGGTGAGTGAGGCGCGAACCGTTTCGCCGTTGTACGTGACGCCGTTGGGGCCCACGTCGACCTCGTGACGCTCGCCGTGGACTTCAACGACGTACTTCATGTGACGATCCGGTCGATGGTGCAGACCGTTTCGACATGCGAGGTCTGCGGGAACATGTCAAAGGCCTGGACCGCAGTCACCTGCCAGCCGGCACCGAGCCGCGCAAGATCGCGCCCGAGTGTTGCAGGATCGCAGCTGACGTACACCACGCGGGACACTCCCGCTGCAGGCGCCGCGATCATCGGTGGCACTGTCGCATCGATTCCGGCGCGCGGCGGATTGAGGATGACCACCGTTGCGGGGAGCCCGTACGGCAGCATGTGCTCCACCCGACCGGTCAACACGCGCGAAAGTGAATCGCCCCGAAGTGCAGCGCCGGCGACGGCCGAGGCCTCCGCATCCAGTTCGATCGCCGTGACACGTCGCCCTGGAGCGAGGATCCGTGCCGACAGCGCACCGCTCCCCGCATAGGCATCAACCACACTGTCGGGCGCGAGCGCTTCCACCTGCGTCACCACGTAGGTCCGCAGCAGCTCCGCAACCGCGGGGTTCACCTGCGCGAAGCTGGCACCCGCTTCCTGCACGGTTCGACGGTCGTGGCGAAGCCCGCGCACCTCATCATCGCGCACCCACCAGATGGCGTGCAGCGACGGTACCGCTGCGACGAGCGCATCGACGGCGCTCTGCTTCCACTGCGCCCCTCCCTCGACCGTGAAGGCGAGTCCGCCGGCGGCGAGGAGACGAACCGTTGCCCGCAGAGACATTGCCCGGGGAAGATGTTCGGCGGCAGCCATCACGGCTTTCCACCCATCCATCACCTCCGGCATTGCCAACAGGCAGGTATTGAGGTTGAAGAGTTGCGTGGGGTCGCCGGCAACGTGCATCCCGGCCAACCACCCGGTGGGACGCAGGCGATCGCGCTGCAGCGCCAACGTGAGCGAGTTGCGATAGCGCCATGGCGATGGACTCGGCGTGATCGGCACCACCGTCACGGACTGCTTGCCGATGCGCACCAATGCATCGCGAATCAGTTCACTCTTGATCGCGAGCTGCGCTGGATACTGCAGGCCTTGCAACTGGCACCCACCGCATCGGTCGGCGTGATAATGCGGACAAGGCGCCGGCTCGCGATCCGGCGACGCCGTGATCACATCGACGATCTGTCCGCGGGCAAAGGTCCGCTGACGGATCAACGAAACACTGACCACATCGCCCGGAACGGCGCGCGGCACGAAGATCACCATCCCATCGTGGCGAGCCACACCATCGCCTCCCGCAGCGATCCGTTCGATCGTGACCGTCGTCGTCTCGCTCACGACGGCCGCAAGCCTTCGCGTCGAGCGGTGCTCGCCCACGCTGACGTCGCCGCCGCGTTTACACGCGCCGGGGCTGCAACACCGATGGCGTTCCGATCGCTCTCAGCGATCAGCGCCGCGGCAATCACGGCCGCACGAACGTGCTTTTCAGGCGGCTTGGCCGCATTCAGTTCAGGCAACTTCGCTTCCAACCATTGAATGGTGATGTCACCGCGCCGGAACTCCTCATCCTCCATCATGCGCAGATGAAACTCCCGGGACGTTTCAACGCCCACGATCTCCAGCTCGAGCAGCGCGCGGTGCATGCGCGCAATCGCGGCATCCCGGGTGCCCGCGTACACGATCAACTTCGCGAGCATCGGGTCGTAGAAGAGGCCCACATCGCTCCCGACTTCGATTCCTCCGTCCCATCGGACGCCCGGTCCCGATGGAATCTGCAGGTGCGTGATGCGACCCGTGGACGGGAGAAACCCGTTCTGAAAGTCTTCGCTCGTGATCCGACACTCGATCGCCCACCCGCGTGGAACGATCAGCTCCTGCACGAAGGGCAACCGATCTCCGGCCGCGATGCGAATCTGCCACTGCACCAGGTCGATTCCCGTGACCAGCTCCGTCACGGGATGCTCAACCTGAATGCGCGTGTTCATCTCGAGGAAGTAGAAGTTGCCGTGCCGATCGAGGAGGAACTCGCAGGTGCCGGCGTTGACGTATCCCGCGGCGCGCGCCGCTGCAACCGCAGTCGCACCCATGCGCGCGCGCAGCTCAGGCGACACGGCGATACTCGGCGCCTCTTCAATCATCTTCTGGTGACGCCGCTGCACGGAACATTCACGCTCGCCGAGATGCAGCATGGTGCCGTGGTGATCGCCAAGCACCTGAATCTCAACGTGACGCGGGCCTTCGATGTATTTCTCGACGTAGACGGCATCGTCGCCGAATGCGTTCAGCGCTTCGCGTTTCGCGGCCGCCAGCGCCCCTTCCAGCTCCTCTGGTGCGCGGACCACGCGCATTCCCTTCCCGCCGCCGCCGGCAGCCGCCTTGAGGAGCACGGGAAAGCCGAACTGCTCCGCGACGCCCATCGCCTCGGCTGCATCACGCAGTGCAGTCGTGGTTCCTGGTACCACCGGCACACCGGCGGCGACCGCCAGGGTGCGAGCCGCTGTCTTGCTGCCCAACGCCGCAATCGCTTCGGCCGGCGGGCCAACCCAGACAAAGCCGGCGTCGCGCACCGCGCGCGCGAACCACTCGCGCTCGGAGAGAAAGCCGTAGCCGGGGTGGATCGCCTGTGCGCCGGTCTGGCGGGCGGCGTCGAGAATCCGGTCACCGAGCAGATAACTCTGTGCCGCCGGCGCCGGTCCGATGTGCACCGCTTCATCGGCCTCGCGGACGTGCGGGGAGGTCGAGTCGGCGTCGCTGTATACGGCGACGCTGCGGATACCGAGTTCGCGACAGGCGCGGATCACGCGCAGCGCGATCTCGCCACGATTGGCAACGAGCAGTTTGGTGAACAAGGCGTACGGCGGGAGAGGAGGGGGCGTCAGGCGGCGGACAACACCGCTGCACCGTCACAAGTTAGCGCCACGCTCGGACGGAGTGGGCTCAAACGCGTCGACGCCGCCCCGAGGTTCGAGGCGGCGTCGACGATTGACAGGTGAGCCGTTACGGCCCCGGTTAAACCTTTGCGGTGCGACGGCGACGGGAGAGCACGCCAATGCCCAGCAGGCCGGAGGCGAGGAGCGCGTAGGTCGACGGCTCGGGTACCGGGTTGAAGCCGATCAGTTCCTGAGCACCGGTATTGTCATTCCCGACGGCGTCTACATGCGTGATCACATACCAGCCCACCGAGTCGAAGTTCGCATCGCCAAACACTGGGAACACGAGCGGACTGGCTTCCGCATTCTTCCACATCTCGTCCTGCTTCTGCTGCGACGCCGCGTTATCCCCAGTAATCATGCTGGCGAGGCTTGCGTTCGCTTGATAGATGTCCAGTGCAAACAAGCTGCCGCCCAAGCGCGTCTTGGACATATCGGTGTTGTTCCAGAGAGGCGTCACCCACACCTGGTAGCTGCTGCCAAGAGTGATGCTGTTGTTCTTGTCGGTGCAGAAGATCTGGAATGGGCCGGTGAAGCCCGCGACTGTGCCGGTGCCGATGAAACCACCGCTTCCGACGCCACCGAGAAGGGTGGCGATGTTCGAGGTGTTAAGGGTGGTCTGCGCCACGGCTGCACTCGGTGCAATGAGCGTTGCTGCGAGCGCGGTGAGAGCGAGGAGCTTTCGCATGTCAGTATGCCTGGTAGAGGGGTATCGCTTCACTTCAGCGACGTGCCCTCCCTTGAAGCAGGGGTCGTGCCAATGGATGAGTCCCCTGTAGAGTACGAACCCTAAACCATTGCCAGACAATTACTTAACGGATCCATTTCAACCAGAGAACGGGAGTTGTTACGTTAGCGCCGCATGGAAATCGTCGCGCAGCCGCAACAGAAGAGCCCGGTTTTGCACACAGAGTGTGGCGTCCCCGCTACGGCCGAGCTCGTTGGGTCCGATCAGAGCGGGATATTCCCGTGCTTCTTCGGGGGATTCCGGTCGCGCTTCCCCGCCAGCGCCTCCAGGGCGTCGATGAGGCGTGGGCGCGTGTCACGGGGGTCGATGATGTCATCCACGTAGCCCCAGGCGGCCGCCATGTACGGGTTCGCGAACTGCGCCCGGTACTCCTCGACCTTGGCATCGGTCGCCTGGACAGGATCGGCCGCCTCGGCGATCTCACGCTTGTAGATGATCTCCACCGCGCCTTTGGGTCCCATCACGGCGATTTCGGCCGTAGGCCAGGCCACGTTGAAGTCGCCCCGGATGTGCTTGGAGCTCATCACGTCGTACGCACCACCGTACGCCTTGCGCGTGATCACCGTGAGCTTCGGCACGGTCGCTTCGCAGTACGCGTACAGCAGCTTGGCGCCGTGACGGATGATGCCGCCGTGCTCCTGACCAACGCCCGGCAGGAAGCCGGGGACATCCTCGAACGTGACAATCGGAATATTGAAGGCGTCGCAGAACCGAATGAAGCGTGCGCCCTTGGTCGACGCCGCGATATCGAGCACGCCAGCCAGCACCGATGGCTGATTGGCAACGATGCCAACGCTCGTGCCGCCAAGGTGTGCAAAGCCGCACAGAATGTTCGGCGCGTAGTCTCGATGTATCTCGTAAAACTCCCCGTCATCCACCACCTTGTGAATCACGTCCAACATGTCGTACGGCTTGTTCGCGTTGTCGGGGATGACCGTCAGCAGCGACTCGTCGCGCCGATCGCGGGGATCGGAGCTCGTGCCACGCGGCGCATCCGCCAGGTTGTTCGACGGCACAAAGCGAAAGAGTTCGCGAATCTGCGTCAGACACGCGATCTCGGAATCACATGCGAAGTGCGCAACACCCGACGTGCCCGCATGCGTATCAGCACCGCCCAGTTCTTCCATCGTCACATCTTCGTGCGTGACCGTCTTCACCACATTGGGCCCGGTCACGAACATGTAGCTGGTACCGCGCACCATGTAGATGAAGTCGGTGATCGCGGGAGAGTACACGGCACCACCGGCGCACGGACCGAGGATCGCCGAGATCTGCGGGATCACACCGCTCGCCAACGTGTTCCGAAGGAAGATGTCGGCGTATGCACCGAGCGCGACGACGCCTTCCTGAATGCGCGCACCCCCGCTGTCGTTCAACCCGATCATCGGCGCGCCATTGCGGACGGCGTGATCCATGACCTTGCAGATTTTCGCGGCGTGGGCTTCCGCCAGCGACCCGCCGAGGACCGTGAAGTCCTGTGAGAACACGTAGACGAGTCGACCCTCGATACGGCCGTACCCGGTCACGACGCCATCGCCGTACACACCGGCGGCATCGGTACGTGCGGTGACAAACTTGTCGAGCTCGACGAACGACCCCTCGTCCAGCAGGATGTCGAGTCGCTCGCGCGCAGACAGTTTGCCCTTCTCGTGCTGAGCGGCCAGTCGTGCGGCGCCACCCCCCAATTCGGCCTCGGCGCGACGGCGCGCAAGCAGCTCCAGCTTCTCGGTCATGGACATGAGGCGGGAAGGTAGCGGCCCCCACGCGTCGTGGCGATAGCAGCGTCGGACGCCCGCCGGTATCTTGCCTCCATGACTCGCCTCGCCACCTTCGTTGTTCTCGCGACTGCACTGCTGATGCCGGTGTCCGCATCACTCCAGGCACAGACAGCGACGGGCGCAGGCGCTGCTCCGACGACGACCGGGGGGCTCAGCCTTGGGCTGAGTGGAATGCGCTCTGGCGACGGAACAACCGTCGTGGCGGACGTCATGTGGGTGGGCGCCGAAATGAACGACGGTATCGGCGTTCGGGCGATTCGGCAGGGGCTCAGCGGCGGCCGCTCACACGGCTACGCGGCGATGATCGTGATCGGCGGCCCGCCGCGTGACAGCACGCAGTGGATGCGACTCGATTTCGGGATCGGCTACGTCGGTCGCCAGTCCGATCTGCCGCTCAAGCTGTACCAGCGACACGGCGTCGGTGCGCAGCTGGGGCTGACGATCGCCCCGATTCGGTTCGGAATCATTCGACCTGAACTCAATTCGTGGGCGATCGTGGGCACGTCGGCGCAGTTTCTCGGTCTGTCGGTCGGCCTGCGCGTTCTCGACCCGCGTCAGCGATAGCGGCGCGGCGCGGGGACACCGTCGGTTTCGCTGCGGTCCTCCACGCTCGTCGGCGCACCGCCGCTCAGGAGTGACGCCGGTTGCACCGCGCCGGCACCGAAACGCGCCCGCACACGATCGACGGCCGCAGCGAGCGCACGATCGCGCGGCGTTTCCGTCGCGGCCGGCACCACCTCTGGCAGCAACGAGAGCTGTTCTGCGAGATCGCCGTCGTCCAACTGTGACAACGCAACACCCAGCAGTCGCACCGGAAGGCGGCGCGACGCGCGCAGCTTTCGCAGCAACAGTCGCGCTGTCGTAAAGACTGCCCGCTCGGTGCTTACCGGCAGATCCAGCGTGCGACTCGCATTGCGTGTGGTAAAGTCGTTCTCGCGCAGCTTGACGGTGATGGTTTTGGCGCGCAGGCCATCACCGCGCAAGTCTGCCACCACGCGGACCGAGAGCCGTTGCAGTTCGGTCTCCAACGCCGCTTCATCAGAGATGTCGCGATCGAATGTATCCTCGCGACTCATTCCCTTCTGCTGCTCGCGCCCGCTCACGCTCGACGAGCCCTGTCCACGCGCCTTCCGGATCAACCAGTCGGCGAGCTTGTCGCCGAGGTAGCGTCGTATCGTCGCCGGATCGGCATCGAGGACATCAGGCACTCGAACGAGGCCCAGTGATCGCAGCCGCTCCTGCGCCTTGGGTCCGATGCCGGGAATCTCCGACAACGGTTGGGTGCGCATGAACGCCTCTTCGTGTCCAACCGATACGATGTGGACACCGGTGGCGGAGGTCCCCGGAAGCGGTTTGGCCGCGCCGGCAGCGATCTTGGCGATCAGGCGACTCGTCCCACCGCCGATGGAGATACTGCACCCTGTTTCCGCGAGCACCGAGCTACGCATGCGGTGCGACGTGCTTCCTAATGGCTCGTTGTGGTAGAGCGCCTCGGTCCCGGTCATGTCGAGGTAAAACTCATCGACACTCGCTGCGACGACGATCGGTGCATACAGCATCAGCACGTCACGAATCGCCCGACTCTTCTCACTGCATGCGTTGCGCGGCACCGGCACCGCCATCGCGTCAGGACAGAGTCGGAGCGCCTGTGAGATCGCCATCCCGGAGCGCACACCAAAGGCGCGCGCTTCGTAGCTCGCGGAGCAGACGACGCCGCGGCTACCCGGTCGCCCACCGACGATCAGGAGCTTCGCGCGGCCGGCGCCGTCAGGATCGACAAGGCGAGCGACCGCGACGAAGAACTGATCGGCGTCAGCGAGCAGGATGCGGGGCTCGCGAGAAGCGACAGTTGGCGCGGGCATATCCGAACAGTAACCGAAAGGGAAAGGAGCCGTAGGGCGCCCGTCCGCCTGTCGACTCGTTCAGACCGCAAACTCAAAACACCCCGCCACTCGCGAGAGCAACGGGGTGTTGCGACCGGATCGTGTGTCGGTGAAGTCGCGACGCTCAGCTCAGTGCTGTTCGCGTTACCGCTCAATGGCTGGTGCGGGGGCGCCTGGCATCACTGACGGAGACGGCGACGGCGTGACCGGGACAGGTGTCGGCCGTGGCATCGGCGATGGCACGGACAGCGCTTGCCGGAGCACACAACCCGGAAGCTGTGTTCTGACTACGGCATAGTAGGCACCATCGCTAGTCTGAAAGCGACCCGCCATCTCATCATCGACAATGCTGCTCTCCGACGCTCCGGAGTACCGAGGATTGAAATCCCGGACGCCGAAGCCTTCCGTCAGGAACCAGCCGTTCCTCGATGGCGGCTCAAAGCCAGTCGACGGGGCGGCCGACAGGATGGATTCACCGCAGGCATTCGTGACGACGCGCGGCCCGGTTGGAGTCTCGCTGACATAGTCCATCGCCAGCATCCGCGCCGTGTAGCGCACGTCCTTGCCGAACACCGTCGCCGCAAGCGATGATATCAGTTGCTGCCC